>Ga0302268_1000824_pt1 | contig 18941 bp, 9 predicted proteins | sample III_Bog_E2_1_FD_194554 | JGI IMG/M metagenome (GOLD analysis project Ga0302268, IMG submission 194554) | Peat permafrost microbial communities from Stordalen Mire near Abisko, Sweden - III_Bog_E2_1 | ecosystem: Environmental > Terrestrial > Soil > Wetlands > Peat | place: Sweden: Abisko... | reverse complement strand
CGGGGGCAAACTGGAAACCAAATGTGATTGTTGTAATGGATCCTGCGGCCCCGGCAATGGCTAAAACTGTTTTTCGTGCATGAAGTTAGATATTCAACGGTTAGGCTTACCGAAAGGATATTTAGTAAACTCATCGGGTAATATTTGCTGCAAAAAAGGAGAAGATTTCGTGTGTGGAGTGAGATTGCCTTACGAAGGAACAAGCTGTAGACAGGGAAATAGTTGCAACGCGTGCGGAAATATGAAGACAAATATCAAACGATATCAAGATCTAATTTGATTTATTTATTCAATTTACCAATGGGAATTCATCACTCTTTGCTATGATGCTTACTATTTCTTACTATTTTCAGTATTTTATTGATAAATTTTATACTAATTAAAGAGATTTTTTTTTAAAAAAAAAATTTAGTCTATCTGGTGGACATCTGCTAACTTAAGACCTTCAAGTTACTATGATTATAATATAATAAATTCTTGTGATATTTTCATATGAATTCAAATTTGACTTCTTAAGGCTTCATTGCAACTGACAATGACAATTAGAAATGTCAACTGTATAATTAGTTTTCTTGTTCCAATGACTGCATCTTTCAAAATCCTGAATCTTTAAATTTGGGATCTTCCCGACCATCAGAGGCAAAGACAGCCAGATCTTAATATTTATTAGATTAAGAGCCCAGTGATTATCATCTTTCTGGATCTCATTAGGTATTAGATTTTTTTAAAGAAATAAATGCGTTTGATTTGCCATAATTGGATAGTGTCTAGGAATCTTCACTCTTCGAAGATTCATAGGCCAGACATGATGATAGATCTCATCAGCCATCATAGGATGGAGCCTCGGAATCTTCACACGTCAAAGATTTATATGCTAGATAGGTTAGACAGGATGATGATAGATCTCATCAGCCATAAAGATCAAGAAAAATTAAAGAAATTAAATATTTTACCAAGAATTCTTTACCAAGATTTAAAGGGGTTCACTTGAAATATCTGGAAAGATAATTGGGAGTCTAGTTTGTGAATACATTCCCGATCATTCAATAACTCCGTTTAAAGAAAGGAATAGCTCTAAAAGATTATGAAGTGCTTTATAGCATCCCACAATTTAGGTTGTCTTTAAAGAAAATGCTAAAAAGCAAGGCTCTTTATCGCGATTTGATTATTTCCAAAGCTATGCCTGGCTTCAAAATCGCTCACAATCAAATTGTATTTAACTTTGATGAGGTTTATGCAAACAAAAAATTCGATAAAATTGGCAAGCTCAAAGAAGAGATATCTGTTCCAAGAACTTTGGTCAGATGAATACTTTATTAATGATATCTATATCATTGAAGTCCTCTAAATTTTATTAACTACCCCTCTTTTAATAATTTAAAATTGCCTCGATGGGCATTAGCTGGACAAATTTTAAAAAATTCAGGATCTGCAAAAGTCTATTTCTTTCCAATCTTTTGCTAATGGAGAATCTCTCTTATACAGCTATTATAAATAAATATTGATAATTTAATGCATGAGGCTTTTTGAAATTCTTGATATCTTCACTCAAAATTAAGAATTGCTTCCTCAAAATTTTGTTGCTGAACAATATCTTCTTGAGCCACCAGGAAATCAAAGACAGTCTCAGCAATCTGGCGGTTCGCTTTAAGAAGTTGAATACTTTGTTCACGATCGATGCTTCCCAACCTCACAGACTACTTGAGTAAAGTTTCCTTCATTTGCATGAATTGCCTAAAAGTCATGTTAAGATTTTTGCAAAGCTGTTCTTCGTCATGATTGATGAATAGTACTCTTTTATCAGATTTTTAGATCGTGGGGTCCTTCCTCATACGTCTAGTCTAACTATATCTTCAAATGTACCTTATCGCTAATACTTGCTCCATCAGACTATCTTTTTTTGCCTTTGTCATCTTTTCGCTTTCTTCCCATCAGTTCGTCTTCGATTTATCCCAAATTTTTGAGTCCCCTGCGTTTCATTTCTTTAATTTCCTCGAGGCGTTGTCTCATTTGCTTTTCCTTGATGATTCCTTGGACAAGTTTATCATGATCTTCCAGACTATTGAACCTGGCATAAACTTTCATCATATTATATATTTCCTTTTATTACTTGGTGCGAGTCTTATCCAATCTTATTTGCTCTCGTAAATCAAGTAATTTTCTAGATACCACAAACTATTTGCGCTTTATCCTCTAATTTAATTTGTGATTATAAATGTCCAACAGTCTAAATTTTATTCTTTTTTATTCGTCAGTGTCATCCTCATTAAATTACATTTCAGCTAAAAGTAACTATGCATCGTTATCATATTATGTTTAGAAATCTTTTCGACGAGGTAGAAAACCAACAATTTAGGCTGGGCTTGATGCGACTTTCATAGTTTGATTCATTGGGGCAGAGGCACGAGCTGCTTATCTTCATTATTACATGATTGAACAGCACTAACAGGTCCCGGTCGAACTGCTTCTATTTTCTATCGTTTTTTAACTTAAACTCCAGGTCGTATCACGATCATCCCAACAGCATCACGTCGACTTAAGACAATGTCCTTCTGCATTATGGTTTAGTTACTGGTAAAAAATGTGGCCCTACGAGATAAATGCGTTGATAATGTTCCTATACATCATCACATGTTTTATCAGTGTTGATAAACTCAGCGATGTCTTTCCAGTTGCCATATCCATGCCTATTTAGCTTTTTCAGTACTTTTACATTCCTTAGAAGAGAAGTAGTTCCTACTCAGCTGCCCAATCTGGTTCGAGTAACGGGTAATCCAGTTTATTAATAACCTGGTACTCGCCATAGAATTGATCAAAATTGGCAAAACAGCTACAACAATAGTAATGGCTATCTCCAGTCTTGATTTTAGTCCATTTGGTGATAATTCGCTTGCATTCGCTGCATTGAATCTGTTGAGATGGAGAGGGAATGATCTTGTTAGAGTAAGAAAATACACAACCGTTTTGCTTTGAATTATCAGTGCCTGAAGAAGGATTGCTGATTTTCTATTTTTATTTCATTTGGTAATTTTATGGATTAAGAGGATGGCGGTGATTTATTAATAATAACCTCAATTTTAAATATGCACTCCCTCTAAATTTGATAAGACGTAACTTACATCAATCCGGAGTGATTAAAGCTGACGGGCCTAATTCGTCAAAAACACCAACTATCAAAGACAAATATATTAGCAAACTATTTATAAGATTATCCTCTATTTAATAGGGTTTAACTATATCATAATAGCAATCATTTGGATTTACCATTGAGATAAGATAAAATCACTAAATTTTATAGTCCAATATATTCTCAAGGATGCGTTTCTCGTATTTCATTAGATACATTCTCTTGTTTTTCTTTTCGTCATACTTTTCAATGATGACTTTATGATCCAACAATTCCAAAAGATTTTGTCTTAATTGATGGTCGCTGTTTAATACAATCTACTTATCCATTTGATTACCTCATCTATGCAAATTTAGAGTAACTCGTTGAAAGTATAGTGAACAATTTGCTGGTCCTCGGCTCCAACATTTTTAAGCTAATTTTTGACGATAAACTTGATGATTTGCTTTTGATTTTTATTAAGACTCTGCCAGATGCATTTTAACGCATCTTCTGTTGATTCGTCGCTATCCTTCTTGAGAGGGCGATGTTTAAATTACTCAATATAAGGTTGATGGGTATTTATATTAAAGAAGTGAAAGCGGTATTTCTGGAGCGTTACTAAACTAAAAAACAAAATACTTGGAGACCAATTCATGACCATCTTCATGCTATCGAGAGAGCAAATCAGCTGAATCTGAGGTATTTTAAATAAATCGGATAATTTCTCTTGGGATTAAGGATTACTTATGTTTGGTCCATCAATTGAGTGGAAGATTACAACCACGCGCAAATCTCCATGATCTTCCAAATGCCTACGATATTCTTCTGATTGATCTTTAATAGTAATTTTGTCAATTTTATCAATCAAATTTACATCTATGAGGAAACCTCCAAAATGATTGTATATCTTCTTCTCCGAAACTGATGGTAAATAGCCCTTAATATGGAATACGTGATATTCAGTAAGCAATTTTTTATGCAGGCGCCTGAGCAACTATATTTTGGAACCAACTCCAAAGACACAGATATTGCATCCTTTTGATGCTAAATCATACATTTCTGCTATCTCTTTTTCTTCAGCTGGAGAGTAAACCTCCTAAATGGGGGCTAGAGTGCGTAAATATGCATTGTACTTCTCTGTTGTGTAGTACTATAACAAAGAGTCTTATTTGTCTGATTTTGCTACTTGTTGAGGCCTATTTCGAAGAGTTATGTAATCACGCGAGAACAAAGGAACGGGATTGTTTACAGATTCCTACTACTCGTAGATAGGCTATTTGGGAAATCTTTTTGACATTCTTTTAGCGGGTTATTTATAAATTATGATAACTGGTAGATATCAATCGAGGTGCATTTTAAGCATAATCTTATAAATTATAGGGCATTTTATAAAATTTAACTAAAAGAATATTACATCAATTAGACTTATTCAAATACATATTGCTGAGAAGATAATACAGAATGATGTTTAATTTTTTTGATATGGCTTTGATTGAGTAATAAAAAATAATTCATAGCTAAAGTCCTTCTTTCCGCAGATGTGATTTATTTTACAATTATAATGAATCAATGTTTTAAAATATTAAACTCACCTTTCGTAATAAATATGCTTAGATCATCAAAAATAAAGATAAGTTCAATACTAATTAACTCAAAACAATTTCAGAACTGGCTTATTTTAACGAATTAACTAACATTTATCAGTAGTCAACTTCAATGGATCCATTAATGTTTTCGCATACAATTAAGTTGGAAACTTTTTACAAATGTTGTGCTCCGGCTTACTACTCTCTTGCATGGGAAGATGAAATAAATTGTAAAGTACCCTATCCCGTAACTTCCATAGTGGCTTTTAAGTAAACAGGCGAAATATATTACTCTGTGGATGTTAAAGTAGCTACCTGGGCTTAATCAGGTGGAACAAGATTAACACCTATCAAAGCTTCAGCTTCTAAGGAAAAGATTGCTGAAATGGTGAAAAATACTCATGCTATGATTATCCCTGAATTTAAAGGCGATGTGTAACAGTCTTTTTTTGATCATATATCTGATTGTCTCAAAGAAAATAAATAGTATCCGGTTCTCGCTTTGGGAAATTCAGGAATTTGTTTACTAACTACAATACATAAAACATTGGAAATAAAACACAAAATGGATATAAAATTTAACAATGTCGATATGATGGCCTATGTTTCACATACAGATAAATGGTTTGCTGATTTGGATTTGAAAACAAGATTGGAAATCTAAAATAAACCAAAAATAAGAGCAAGTTTGGTTCAACTTCCTCTATAATTGTATAAATCCTGGAAGATAGAGGAAACAATAAAAGTGATAGGACTTGGTAAAATAAAAAATGATGATTGGAGTTTACTCATCTGCCGTGAAAATTTAATTCATTACTGTTTCGTAGATCCAAGGCAAAATGCAGATAAATTATAAAATATTAGTTTTGGACATAGATTAATTGTGAATTTCATGGAAGAAGTGCGCTGCCGGTCTAAGGCGGTATAGTAAAAATATTTATAAATTGGGCAATATAAGGTAGTCCTTAAGGAATAGGCTTATCTATATAATGTTGATGTAAAATTGACTAAAATATGAATTACTCTTTCAAGATATAAAACTAGTTAGTTCCTTGATATACATTTTTATTATTCAATTTTTTAAAAACTCAAATATTATTTAAATTTAATCGGTGACAAAAATTATCTTTTGAAGATGATAATATTTTACAATTAAGGTAATTATCTTATGATCATAACAGTATGAATATCAAATATTTCTGGTAATCCCATAGTCAAATAAATTATACTTCTTTGATGGTTCCTTTTTTGGTATTTGTTCATTGTTTAAAGATATATTTTGATGTTCAACAATTGAAGGATTCTTTGGTCTTCTTAAATGGATGGTTTATTCGATTCCTTCGCAATTATTGCTGTATATCTACAAGAAATGTTTAAACAACTAAGCCTCGGCGTCTGAATGATAGGCGTAAGAATCAGGATCTGAAGATTATGGGACAACAACAAAAGAAGGTAATTCTTTGATATTGTTGTATCCAGCGATCACTGCGCAAACTTTTGCATCTCTTTGATTTTTAAATGTAAATCTTTAATATTAGTGGATGGCAATGCGAGATATTTTACGATATATTCTCTTTAATATTACAGATTTTTTTAAATATTTTTAGAAGGGATGCAAAAATTATGTTGTAGCCAAGGTGTAGGAAAAACGTGAAGACATTGAAATATTGTTGTGATTACAAGAGCTGGAATGAACAACTTAACTTTCTTAATTAGAAGCATTATTATAAGTTTCTTCTTTCATTCTTTTGTAATTATCCTTCAAATTGGAAATAAATATTTATTTTGCTTCCTTCTTTTTGATCGGTTTTTGATCTTCCTCCACAATGAAATGAGCAGCACATTTAAAGCATACGTAGTGGGGATTGGCATCACAATTATCCAACGATTCTAAGACCACTCTATATTTATAGCCTAATTAACGACATCTATGGCAATTTGAAGTCTTTTTCATCTCTGGAATAAATCCATTATGTTTCACTCTCCAGTTTTTTTAATTGCGAACATCTTTCGCAATCCATCTAGGTGAATGTTTATGACCAATTTAAGTCTGACTTTAGTTTTCTAAATTGTCTCCTTAGTTTTGATTGCTATTATTTTAGCTTTACATACTTGCACAAAATAATTATACGTCGGAATTAATGTTGTATATATATCAAATATATCTGATCAATCCTTATAGTACACTTAAATTATATAGTGCAAGATTATTCATTAATTATAAAAATTGTCTAGAAGATAATCATTGACTCGTGGCTTGTTGTAGTAGAAGGTGAATCATTTTATTGATCTAACAACTGTTATTTTCACTTTTTTGGGTAAATTTAATAAATTTATTGTTTATTTTGGTTTCAAGTCTGTTGAACATCTCTGTTACTCTTTTACTTCTTCTTTCTATGTCCTATCGATTTAATTTACTAATTTCAATCATTTCATCAGATTTATTTCTTATCTACTCTTTTAGTTGTTCATGCTGATCAATAGATTTTTTTTGTTTCTCTCGCACATAGTCGATCATTTCTTCCAATTTTTGACTCACAACTTTATATCTCTCAGTTTTTTGTTTCTTTATAAATGAAGATTTACCTCATGGGTGATACTTTCTTTGAAGGAATTTTTCATTTCCTCCTTTATTGTTTCATACATATAATTTAATTTCTTATTTGCCTACCGTGCTTCGTTAGAGTAGCTATCCAACAAATTCTTTAGAGATATTTAAAATTAATCGATTTTTTTTATTGCTTCTTCTTCTGAATAAATTGCTATTTACCTTCTTCTTTCTCGTGCTCTCTCAAAATTTTATATTATTTCTCAGTTTATGCTATTCTTTCATCTAAAGTAACAAAATACTTTTTCATTTTCGCTTCATAGTCTTTAATATTTTGGGAGAGAGTTCTCAATTTTTTGCCTTCCTTATTCTGTATTAACTTAATCTTACTTCTGAGAGTTTGATATTATTCAATTTTTTGACTAGATTCTCTGCTTATTTTGAAATCATATATCAAAGTTAAATTCATTAAAAATTAAAATCATTATTTTCTTATTAGGGAATCAATATGATTACGATAGAAGGTGTTTGATTGATTTACAACTTCGTATTTTAGTTGAATATTCTTTAACGTTTTCTTTATTGTTCCGAAACTACTCGACTGTTTGTACCCTCTTTGCATTGTCTTTTATAATTTGGCCTCGCTAAATTCCATTTTAAGGGAATTTTTTAATTTACTCTGCTGCTGACAGTAAGAACATTGATAATACTCTTATCTCGATTTCAAAAGTAAATATTGTACGGTTTGCTGATAATAACAATTGTAATCAGCAATACTATGTAAGATTAACTAAGCAAATTTATTACTTTCGGTCTTTAATAGTTTGAGTTCCTCGTTAACTTTACTGATAAAATAGTATATTTTTTAAACTTTGTTTGATGGCAAGTAATGTTTACTCTAATTGATATTTTTACTCATTGGATTACATAATTTCAACTGCTTCTTTAGTTGCTATATCTCTTAAACATACAGACTATAATATTTTTCTTTTTCTTTCTAAAGAGACAACTATTATTTAAGGTGTTCTATCGTTTCTCTAAGTTCAGTTTATTTAAATTTCTCTTCTAAAAGTTCTTAGTTGGCAGTATTCCAATTCAATTCAAAAGTTGTTTTATGCCTATCTATTTCTTCTTTGCACTATTGTCTTACTTTATTCAGTTACTTTTAGTAGCAATTTATTTAATTTTCGTGTACTTAATTGCTATTGATATATCTTTTTATCTCTTGACTCAGATCCTCATTCTAATGCTGCAAAATAGAGTTCGCAGAAGCGAGAATCTAAATCTTTTCTTTCTTTTCTGAAATTTGATTCTGATAGACTTATAACTCACCTCTAAGTTTTTCCAATTAGGCAATCATATCTTGAAGCTTGTTCTATTCTTCATCTCTAATCAAATTCATGTCATTCTTTATGTTTTCCACTTCTCTCAGATATTCTTTTTAAATTATTTATCGATCTTTTTCGGTTCTAGCTGTAAATTATTCAAATTATTGAGTGATTTTTATTTTTTACTACTCAAGCGCATCATATCTAGTTCTAAATGAAATGATTTCTTCTCGCAAATAATTATTCTCTTCTTGGAGATATTTGATGGTAATATCATTTGATTATAATTGTTTTATAAGGTTTTATAGTTTATCAGTAAGAATCTTTATATTTTATGTTATTTATTTGTTGGATAAACGTTATTACTCCAATTGAAGTCTTTCATCTTGAAGTTTGGATTCAAAAATGCAATTTTGCTCTTTAATCTTTTAAAAAGAATCAACATAATAGGCAATTTAATCTTCTTTTCTTGATATTTATTTTAAAAATAAATCTTTTTGATGAGTTTATCTCTCCTCCGCAATAAACTTATATTATCTTTCCTTCTTCTCGAATTACATCTTTTCCATTTCAATTTCTTCAATAAGTTTCTTCTTTTCTATCTATTTTTCTTTATTGCTATCATTAATTATCTTTTAGCAAGATTATTTAAACTTAATAAAAGTTTATTTGTTTTTTATGACTTCAATATATAATTTTTCTTTTTAAATGATCGTCAGTTATTGTTTTCTATTACTTTCATCTAATTGCTATTGAATTTTTAAATATTAACTTTGCAAACTTTTTATTTTTTCATACACTAGACGTTTTTATTATTCTAAGTCTTTCATCTTTTCAATATTTCTTTTATTTTATGCTTCCATTTTACTTATCAAAAATTAAAATTGTTTTGTGAGTCTTTCTAATTCTGATTTTTGACGTGATTATTCCTATTACAAAATAGTATGCCTCAGTACAATTAACTCCTATTGATGCGATATTTTTAAAGTTTCCATTGATTCCTTCAATCCCCGATTATATTATTTAACCTCAAAAATATTCTCTGCAATATTCTGCAAAAATTAATGATTATGCGCCTCTAAAAACCCCTTCAAAATATCATAAATAACCTCCTTGCTCGCAATGGCTGATAATTTTGGTTCCAAATATTCCTTAATACATTCTTATCGAAGTTACTGCAACTATCTCTATATTTTTTGCTTTTCCTCCATCTATTTTTAAATAATATAAACAAGTATAATATGAGAGTAATTGAAAAGATACAATATTTTATTGTTGCAAATATTTAGAATATAGTAAACAATTTACTGAAGGACTGAGTATGCAGATAGGTTTCAAGTGATAACTTGAGTTAGCTTAGGAATAGTAGCTCAGTAGTAGAGCGTGGGATTGCAGGTCCTAAGGTCACCGGTTCGATTCCGGTCTGTTCCTTTTTTTATTGTCTAGCCGTTATTAAAATTAAAATATAGGTAGAGTAAATTATCGAAAGAAAACATTAACAATTATTAATAAGTGAGATCATTTCCTAAATAACTGAAATAGTTATAAAATAATAGAATAAATCAATTAGGTTTACCGAGGATGTAATTGGGAGTTCGTTGAGGAATTCCCATGCCCAACATGGCTGGGTATAGACCGTATTCAACAATGATTACTTTTCCAATCACTGAATTATCAATATTATTTAAGTTATAATCTTTTTACTCAATTTTTTATTCAATACTGTCAACTGAGCTTCCCCTTGAACGGCTACGAGAACGTAGGGAAGACGATTCTGATTTGTCGCGAGAATTACATCCTTTACATGAACATATATGACAACCTTCTTTTGGTAATCTGGTTTTTCTATTATCCTTCGCAACCCGACAAAGACATGATTTTCCAGATTTAGAAAACTCTTTCATGCATCTTTGGCAGCATCCTTTTTTACAATCAAAATCATCGTATTCTATATCTATTTTATTATCCTATATCGACATTTTATGCATTTAAACATTAATACCATTATATTTACCATAAAAAGAATGCTTCTTTTATTAAAATAAGTCCTTGCGATTGACTTATGATTGACAATTAGAGAATTTGCTTTTTAGTTTACATTCTGGATCTTCTTAATGTTAGTAAACATTTTAAATTGAGCATCCTTTGCAACCACAATTTTGGCACCCCTTCTCTTCAATTTATTTATTTCGTTATCCTCGTGGCACAATGCATATACAGATCTTTCTTTCATTTTTTGCTTATTTGCATTTTTTACAGCAAAAATTGTAGATTTGTTTGTTGCTTTTGCGAGTAATTTTTTCAAATTTATCTGATTGAGAAGATGATTATCTATCACTGTTCATGTGTTTATGATTGTATTTATAGTTTAATCAATCTATTGATAGTTTAACTTCTTGAGTAGATAAAAATGTGTACATGCCAATCCTGATGTATCGACAAATTTGCGCTAAATTAAATCTTTTATTATTAGAATAAATGAAGAGAGAGTATAATATACAATTCTTTAAATTAAATCTTAGTGGTATTTTAATAAATTTGACAATATCTGTAAAATTCGTTGAAAATTATAATTTTAAATTTGCCTTATAATATTATTAAAACTAAACAGAATATAAACTTATGCTATTTAAATTATTTGATGATTGCTTTGAAAGTATCATTAAAATTATACAACTTTTTAATTCATTTGCTTATTTAGATTTTTTAACTTTAAAACGAACTTTATTATAAACCTTGTTTAATATGGTAAAAAAAGAATGCTAGTTTTTTCTTCAAAATGCCATTAAAAGTAATGAAATTCTATTAATATTAAGGATATTGGCAAGAAATCAATTTTTCTAAATTTAATTAATCCTCATTTTACGTTTTTAACAAAAAAATAAAATTTTAAAGCAAAATAGAGTCTAAAAGGTTATTTCTCATTTTTGATATTATTTGGAGCGTTTTTTGGCTTAGAAATTATTTAAACGTCATATCTTTTTATCAAGCCGATAAAAATCAAAGTCCTCCTATATTCACTTGATTGATAAAGTAAAAAGTAAATATTTTTTAATTACACTATTCGCATACCTTTGATCTAATTTAAGTTAAAGAAATCTATTTTTTAAAGAAAAGAAAAATCCATAAATATTCGAACTTAAAATTTTTATGTAATTTGAAGCATCTGGTAGCAATGTGATTCCTTTTTAGAATTAAATAGTATTATTATATGAAGCATAAAAGCAGCATTTAAACTGCTGCAATCGTCCTAAGGTAGATCCTCTATAAAAGATCATTTGACCTCGTAAAAACAGAAAATAAGTCAAGTAGCAAAGTAACTGTTAAATGGTATACTATTTATTAGACTTATAATAATTGCAAATGAAAACCATTTTCATTGCTATTCTTCTCATTCAATTGATTTCACTGCAGAATGCGACAAATACTTTCTCCCTTTCCTTTTAATTTGCCGCCAGACAAGGTTTGCCTTTGGGCACCTCCCTTGCAGATGTCTTATGGAATGACGTCATCATCTTATCTATCGTTCCCCCAGATTATTTCCTACATATAGTATCTGTTAATGTTATTGCTGTTGTGGGAGCTAATACTCTCCAGTTTGAAGGAGCAGGGATATCAGATTCATATGGTTTGGAATTTACTAATGTTAAACTTCGTAGAATAGATGATGTCAACCATACCAACCTTATTATCAATGGAAATTTTTCACAACCCGCCTAATATGGTTCATGGTCGATTACTAATGATGGCATTCTTGGCTGGGTTGGAATACAAATTGAAATCGGTGCTGGAGTAATCTATAGCTCGGTTTGGCCATCTGGATTACAAGTCTGTGAACTTGATGCAAATTATAACGTTTAAATCTCCCAGACCCTCACTTTTGACAGCAACTTCCAATTAATTTCAAATATTGTACCTGTTCTTGATATTCCTTGCAGTCCCTCTCTAACATTAGGGTCATATACCCTTGAATTTGATTGGGCGCCTACAACTTCTGGTGCTGGTGCCGGTAATCTAGCCACTTCTCAAGCTAATGTCCTTTGGAACAACGTAGTAATTGCTAGTCTCGTCCCTAGTTTTAGCGGAATTAGCCATTCATCATTTCAGCTGGTGCCTAACTCATGCATTGACAATGTGTTACAGTTTGATGGAGCTTCGACTAGTGACGGCATTGGCCTAACGATTTCCAACATCAAATTCTACTCCACCTCCAATGTAAATCAAACAACTTTCCCAACTTTTATCAATGGCAACTTTTAAACGCCTATCGTCAGTATAAATTCATATGAGATTGGCGAATCTATTCCGGGTTGGATTGTATCAGACGGATAAATCGGAGATTGTAATATTTACAACAGTCAATGGACGGCAGCTCGGTGTATTTCTTTAGATTCTTCCTTCAACCAGCGTTATACGCAGAAATTCCCGATGGTGGCTTCTCAAATTGGCATTGATCTTGAAGGTCCTTTAAATCCAGTTGCTTTTGGATGTTTAGTGTTGCAAGATTATACATGGTCTATTGTTCGTGCAGATGTAAACTTTGCCGTACAAACTCTTCAGAATGCTCAAACCGGAGGTCTCTCCACTGATATTTACATGGTCCTTTGTCGTGGTATTGATCCCATTGCTCAAGTCTAAGCTGTCCTCGGTAATATACCATCGAACTTGTATTCTAAGCTATGGTTGAAAGCTGTACCAAATTCCCATGTGGGATGTTCATGGACAGGCTATAACTATACTGATAATTGTAACTTTTTGACCAGCGCACTTACAGTTATTACTCAAAATGGAAAGGATGCAGGAGTATTTACTACACCATATATTTGGAATGAATTCTTTGGAAGCGCTTGCAATTCGATCGGTTCGGCTGGCTTTGACTTATGGTATGCTCACTACCTTCAAACTGGTCATGTGAATTCAACTCTATCATTTTCAGATTTCGTGTCATTTGGTGGATGGAGCGAGCCTTCTATGAAGCAGACTGGCGGAAATATTACCGTAACATTGTGCAATAACCCCCTTTGGCACGCTTATCTCGATCTTGCCTGGCATCCTTGATTTGCATCATCCATCATTAAATTTATTTTTTATGTCAATAGTTTGCTCGTAAATTAAGTTAAATACAATAAATATTCCCCCATAAAATTATAAAGATAATAATATGATAAAATATGTTTAGACTAAAATCAAATCAAATGACTTTAGAGAAGAAAATATTGCTATACGCCTGACGATTTGCTAATATTTAATAGAAGTAGATAACAAACTTGGAAAATTGTGTTTTTGAACTTGGAAATTTCAATTTTCTTAATATATAATATTATGCTCGTTATAGTTTAAGTAATTATTTTACAAAATTATATAATACTTATTAGCTGTTGAATTATGAATTAATAGAACATGACTTAGGTCGATCGAGTATCCACAAATTGGGACGAAAGCCAATAAATTGAGGGGATGAGAGTTGCCCTTAGTCTGTATAGCGACGAAAATAATATTTTTAAACAAAAGTTTGACTCTATTAGTACCATATTGAAAGAAAAAAACATTTCTCATCAGGAAAAAAATCAAAAGGTTCAAGATATAATTTCAAGCCAGCAGTCGATCTCAGACCATAAATAGGCAATAATTGAAATGCTATAAAAATAAAATAAAACATTACTGCAAGTTCTCAAAACAAAATTAATCTAGGTTGCTAATTTTGAAAGGGAAGTAGATACACTGAGGTAAAGAATTTAAAAAATATGTAAATAAAATAATGAACTTAAAGCTCTTTCTATATCTAAGGGAAGTACAAAGTTAAATTTGGAAGAAAATAAAGTTTAAATTGATCGACTGAAAAAAGAATATTTAATATTGAAAGAGGAGAGTAATATTACTAATCAAAAGATGAATTGCGAATTAAAAGATTATCGGGAGGGATTGGATGCGTTGAAACTGGAGATTATAGCTTTAAAGAGTAAAAATAGATGTTTAGAACAAGAAAAGATAAATCTATAAATTCAAACTAAGGATCTACAATTTAAATTAAAAACCCAAAAAGTTGACTATGAATTAAAAATTAAAAATATTGAAGATTCAATTAAGGTTGGAAAGATGGAGGAATCACAAAGAAAAGGACTTATGTTACAGGAAACTAATTATAAATAGCAAATAAATAAATTAAACCATATTTTAACCGAAAAATAAAAACGAATTTGCATTTGTTAAGAGTAGAATATGCAAAAGAATATATAGTTTATGACAAAGTTAGAAGAGAAGGAAAAGGAAATAGATAAAATTAGAAAAGAATTGGAATAAACTCAGTTAAATTTGACTAACTCCAAAAAATAAGAGGACATTGAGAAGGAAACTGTAAATAAAAAGTTTCAAGAAAAACAATATAAAATTGCAGAATTATAACATAAAATAATCAATTTTGAATCCAATAAGATGAAGATTATCTCAGACATTCAACAAATGAAAGGATAAACTAAATTTGCAAACTAAGAGGTGTTAAAATGGAAAAGTAAATACGATCAGCAAGAATTATAAAAGATTGCTCTGATGTAAAAAGCTAAAAAATACAAATAATATGTTACGAATATGAATGAATAAAAGATTTTACAATTAGTCACATCTTTGGCAGCAAAAATGAAGCCTCAACAAAAATATTGCTTAAAGTCATCAATTGTTCATTGCTTATCTTGATTATCTTTAAAATAAATAATATATTTATTCAAATTAAACTGCTTGGATTGTTAAAATCGGTACAGTATTTCATTCATTTAATTTGTTTTAGATTTAAATGTAATTTAGACATCCTTTGTTTTATATGAAATTTAAGATTTTTAAATTAATTTTTAATAATTGAGAGGCTTTTATTTATAAATCTATGAGAAGCCAATCTATTTATTGAATTGTCTTGGTATTTTATTCATACCCACTTTTTTAGAAGCTTTTAAAATCATGTTTGCATAAAAAAAATCAATTTTAATTTTTGATTGGTAAATGAATTTTTAGGCAGCTTGAATCTCTAATTAATTCCTTCTCTCCTTCTAGTCTTATCAAAATATAATTACAAAAAAGATAGTTTTAACAAAAATAACGTTAATCTCAATATCTCAGTAAGGAAAAGAAAAGACTACTATAAAAGATATAAAAAATTGAAAATTGAATTGAAAGTTAAAAAAAGGCATGCTTTTTGTTGATAAATAAATTTTATTGATAATTGTATTGAAGAGTAACATTTCTTTGTCTGTCTGTAAGGGTAATATATTTCAATTAGATATCATAATAATGTTATTCATTATTCTAATGCCATTTCAAAGATAATAGCATCAAAAATATTAATATACGGTTTTTCAAGCTTATTTCAAGTAGATTTAATTTACCATCAATTATTTTTTACATTTCATCATTTGAAATACTCTACCATAATTTGAGATTTAACCCTTATTATTACCAATTATCAAATATCAAATAAAAATTAATTTTAACTAAAAATATCAAACATTTCTTTTCTAAAATTTAAAAATTTGATGCATTTGCTCAATTTATATATTTTTCTTTTAAATTCATAATTAATCTGAATGTTTTGTTTCAGAAGAAATTTATTTAAATTCGCATTTGAATATTAACAACTGTTAGGATTAATACATTCTGTGGATTCCTTTCTACTATTAATAAAACTTCATTTATTTCATTATGGATGTAAAAAAAGCATTTTTAAAAAATGAAATAATAAAAGAGGATGACGTTGGAAATTAACTTCCATAAATTCAAGAAATTAAAACTAATAAATTAATTTAGATTCATAATTCTAACTCAAGACATTGATTGATATGCGTTCAAAACTTAAAACCTTGCTTATCTAATAATAATTATTGTAATTACCACAGTTATACTCCTGTATTTTGATTTTTCGATTATTTAAAAACACGAAAACTTAATTAAATATAATAATTTCTAAATATTTTCAATTCATGTACAGATTTATGCTTTATGCCTTATATTTTATTCTAGGTAGCAGTGATCCTTTTATTAATCAGCTTAATCTTCTTTCTAATGCTTCTGCCTTAGCTTTGCAACCTTTTCTAAATAAAAATCCTACTATTAAAGCTGTTCTTGCAACCAATGGCACTTTAGATCAAAAGACTCAATTTGTCCCTCTTATTATGTTTATCCTTAACAATTAAACAGTCTTCTAAATAGTTTTACCTAACATTTCAAAAAACCCTGCGTTTTTTTGGGCTAATAATATGTCAATGAGTGATACAAGAAATGTTCTTGCCTTAATTATAAATAGTAACAATTCTAATCGTCCAGCAACTCTATATCATATTTTCACCGATTCGTTTTATTTGATAAGTGAAAAACAATGCCAGTCTGCTCTCAAAACTGTTCTAAGTACAAATCAAATGACTGCAATATCAAATGTATTGGCACCATTGAAAGGATCATATTTTTGGAATAAAAGATGTACTTTATCAATGAGTCCTAATTTAGTTTCTATCTCTGATTCGAAGATAAACTAACTCACTATTGATCAGAAATTGCTTTTAGTGCCAGTTTTATATCGGTTGGGAGTGGTGCATTCTGTAATTTATCAAATTAGTTGATCATTAATAGTTTATTCTTTAAATGATAAATTCTGAATTTATTAGCAATAAATATATAGAAAACTAATATGTATCTTGAAGTTCAATGTCTACCGAGTTTAGACTGAAAAATTGTGAATAAAATGCTCAAAAAATAACGATCAGTTTTTGAAGTTATCAATATCTTACATTTTTGTAAATTTGCCAATTAAATTCATTAATATTTATCATTTTAGAAGTATATTAGGTTCTCTCTTCTCCCTCAATCATATTCATCTTGCTTTATTTTTAAGAAGATTTATTCAGACAAATCGAGATATAACTGGGGAGTCAATTTCATATATTATTCAAAGATATTTTAGCAATAGCTCTATAGCTGTTTGCTAGAGAAATTTATTAATAACGAATTTATTCAATTACTAACGGCTCATGCTAAACGAACCTGATTCTAAGAAATGGATATCAGATATCACTCAAGAATAGAGTTAAAATAACTATCAAGTAAATTAATAGACTGTTTAATTAAACAACGCATTTATTAGAGTTTATTTTTTTATTAATAGACAAGATATTAGTAGACTAATGCTCATCAAGACAATTTTAAATTATTGAATGAGAAAAATGAGAAAATTAATAAAACTATAAAATAATTATGATATAGAATATCATTCTGATTTGGAATACCCATTTAAATCATTTATAGGAGCAGATACAGATTTATGCTTGGCAGTCTTGTTCAATTTTCTCGTTAAAATGAAATCAAAATTATGCAACAATTTATGATAACTAATTTTGGGGCCCTTTTTGATCCTGGCTATCATGAATTGTCTGTGAAGAAATTTTGTAGATAACATTTCACTTAAAGTTATACTCAATTCTTTTATGCTGTAAAGATCATCATAATCTTTCATGGTTATTCTATGTTTTTAAGGTAGGTGCTATATGTGTTGAAATAGATCCTTAAATGAGTCTCCCGATTTTTTCTTAAGGTAAGCCAAGTTGTACTTTGTGAAGGCATAAAAAAGTTTTTTGCTAAGATTTTTATAATTAAAATATCTTAATGTTTATACTTATTTCTGATATAAAATACAATTTATAGCTGTTTTTGTTTATTTTTGAATTTACAAGATGCAAATTTATTAAATATTCTTGAAACCAAATCAAATGTATGTGTTTTGAATATTTCAAAGATTTTATATTGCTGTGCAGCATCAAGAAGTATCTTACATTTGTCGAATTAATTACAAAAAAAGAGTTCTTAAATTATCTGCTTCTAAATTTAATCAATAGGACATAAGCTTACTTTCATCCAAAATTTAGTTGAAGATAATATTGGATTGTTTTATTATTATTTAAATGTAATTTACTTCCAGCTCGACTAAATAAATAAGTCTTGAAAATGTATGGAATGTTTTCCACTATTAAATCATATTTAATCAATAATATACTGAAAATACCGAAATAGCAGAATCATGAGTTATGAATTCTTATTGATAAATTGAATAAATAAATCAAATTAGATCTTGATATCGTTTAATATTTGTCTTCATATTTCTGCATGCATTGCAACTATTTCCCTATTTACAACTTGTTCCTTCGTAAGGCAATCTCACTCCACACACGAAATCTTCTCCTTTTTTACAGCAAATCTTGCCCGATGAGTTTACTAAATATCCTTTCGGTAAGCCTAACCGTTGAATATCTAACTTCATGCACGAAAAACAGTTTTAGCCATTGCCGGGGCCGCAGAATCCATTACAACAATCACATTTGGTTTCCAGTTTGCCCCCA
>Ga0302268_1000821_pt1 | contig 18984 bp, 19 predicted proteins | sample III_Bog_E2_1_FD_194554 | JGI IMG/M metagenome (GOLD analysis project Ga0302268, IMG submission 194554) | Peat permafrost microbial communities from Stordalen Mire near Abisko, Sweden - III_Bog_E2_1 | ecosystem: Environmental > Terrestrial > Soil > Wetlands > Peat | place: Sweden: Abisko... | reverse complement strand
TCTTCATCGGCATATAAAATTAGCAAATTAGCGAGGCTTATCAATAGAAGCAGGTAAAAAGCCGAATATCCCAACAAATTATTTCCGATAAACCATGCTTATTCCATCTTCATAATAGAGATTCTGAGTTCGACAGGGGTGTAATGTCTAGCTTGAATAATTAATTGATTTCTATTAAATATTTAACAATATATATAAATCATATAAAATCATAATTCTTGCATTGAATCATTCTGCACATTTTAATAATTTAATCTCTGGTAGTCTAGTTTTTACAAATTAGCCAAATTATTGGGCATAGTAATATAACGGCAAAAGCGAGCAAACAAATAGTTCATTGATGGATTGTCTGATAATCAAATGCCCACACGGTTCTGGTAGGTGTTTTCAGTCACAAAATAGCAGAATATCTTGTGGTTATCGAAGAATTTGCCGTTTAAGTTATCCTGGCATTTCTTAGCTGACTCAGTGTCCGAATATTTAATCCAAATGTTGCCCTGGTTGTTCTTCTCGATAAAAATGCGCTCCACAGTACCGTAGACCTCTACTTATTTCTGGATCTCTTTCTTTAGCTCGTCAAAGTAGTGAGGAGTCGTTCCCTACATCTTGAACATGTTAGTCATAATCAGATATGGAGTTGTCACTGTAGAGATAGGAGGCCTCTGCAAGTTGGAGTGAGAAGGACCGCTCATACCGCTGGCTAACTGATTCCTGAGATTTGCCTTGGTTCCTGCAGAATAGATGAACTCATCACTTGCACTCACTTCTCCTCGTTGAGCCACGTTGACAGTTTGAACTGAAATCTTCTGCTTACGAATGACTAGCCCGTTCATGTCTTTCACAGCTGCTTTGGCACACTCAGTATTAGCGTATTGTATGAAAGCAAAACCTTTACAGCGGCCTGTCTGTGGATCTCTATGAATATCCACGTATTAAATCTCTCCAAATGGTTCGAAGAGTTCCTTTAACTCGCTTTCTTGCATCTCAGCAAGATTATCAATTAGTCCTCCCACGACTACTTTTGTCTGTCTTCTAATAATCTCTTGCTGTTGCTAGAGTGGGTCAACTGGCTTGATTACTCTCATATGTCTATCTGAGACCATTATTACTTGGCAGCTGCAGCGGCTCTGTTCTTTTCTGCTTGAGAATGTTGCACTCTCAATCCCATGAATTATCTTCCTTTTAGCTCGAAGGGGCGGTCAGTCATGGTCAGGGCTTTTTGCACAGCGTCAGAAGTATAGAACTCAACATAGGCTACTCCCTTGCTTCTTCCACTTCTGGCGTCTTTGATAATACGGATGTCCCGAATTTTGCCACAATTGGCTTTGCTGAAGAAGTTCCATATGTCTCTCTCTTTCGCTTTCAGGGGCAGACAGTAGACCAGAATAGTGTGATCCTCTCGTTTTGCCTCCTCCATTTCCTTCTCTATGTAAATGAATGCTTACGTGCCTATCTAAACTTTTCCTTGGCTTCTTCAAGCTCTTTCTCCTTTTTATCGAAGAGAATCTGCTTTTCAAGGTCCATCTCCAATTGCTACGCCTCTTTAGGATTGACTATGCGCGCTCTTTCAATTTATTTGCGCCTTTCGTAGTAGGGATCCTTTTCCTCCAATGTGCGTTCGTCTTTTCGATAGTTATCTCTTCGATCCTGTCCACCACGGTATGAATCCTGTCTGCCTTGATCCCTGTAGTGGTCTCTCCTTTCAGGGTTATCATTCCTTCTCTCAGGATTGTCGTTCCTCCTTTCAGGGTTGTCATTCCTCCTGTCAGGATTGTCATTTCTCCTTTCTCTGTCCTTGTCCCTGTGTTCACGATTTTCGTGCTGAGGTCTGTCTTCTCGTTCTTCGCGATGTTTGTGCTCCTTCTTATGTTTGTGCTCGTGGGATCGTTCTTTGGAGTGGGACCGTTTCTTTTTATCGCGGCTCCGACTATGGGAGCGTCTACCTAGTAAGGCGTTAAAGAAAATACATAGAAGATTTTGTCAACCTAAAACAAAATAATGTGCGTGTTCTTACCTATCATCTTTGTGCTTCTTCTTCTTTTTGCTCTCGCTCTTACGCTCGCTTTCACCCAGTGGCATGTCCTCCTTTCGACCCGCCATCAACATTTACTAAGTTGGTTTAGAAGTACCTTTGCCTTGTCGAGGCGGGAGTGGTAATAGTTTTGCTCCATCCACAATATATATTCGAATCTATTATAAATGAATATTATGGATGATGGTCTAAAGGCAATCAAACGACATAGACCATGCAGAATACTGTTTAATAGGACAATAGAAAGAGGGTGCTAATGCTTTTATTTTTATATCCGATAATTGAAGCAATTACTATTAGAAAAGATATTGATTCCTATGTACATAGGAAATGTAAAACAATCAAGTAAATTATGAGTAATATCTTGACATTCTTTCAAGCCGCTTAAATATTAATTCGAAGGTTAACTACTTCCAATATAATAACGGTTATAAATGTCCAGCAAATCCTATTCGTCGCAACTGTGCCTCTAAGACGATTTCTTCACCAAAATATCCTTCTCGACCTTGATGGGCGAACTCGATGACAAGGAGAATCTAATGATGCACCACAACATGTCGCTGCATTGCACATCCAGCAGCATCAACCTCTACTCCCAAACGGTCCGAATTGAAAGGGACATCGAACGATTGTGGACCAATAAGAAGGACGAGGAATTAATTAATCTTATATTGATGTGAATCGTAGTTTATTTTGCAAGGGTATTGCATCAATTCATTATCAAATAACATATTCAGGAAAGCATCATTCATCAATTGATGATAATCATTGCTGACTCAGAGCAAATTAAAACGGGTGGCCAGGATCTACAGCTATCGGCCCATACGCACGCATTTATTTTTGGTGGTGGAAAGTTTTGAGGCTGTGGAGTGGTATCTTCCTTTCTATATGTACACGCTGCACGCGTCCTTCACCAGTTTCATCACGTTAATGGTCGGTTTACTATTCTATTTTTTTGAGGCGGGTTGTCTACCCTTCGATTTAATTGCAAGCATAACTATTATAAGCCGTTTTTAGAAAGGACGCACTAATAGAATTGACATCCAGTTGACACCCTTTGTGATTGACTGTCAAACTGATAGTCGTTCATCATAATCAGAAGTTGCATTAAATATATAACGTTGTGAAGATGATTAAGGACAAATAGAAAAAGACCATCAAGAAGATGAAATCTAAGGACACCTTCCGCCAGGAACTCACCGAAAAACAAAAGAAAGATATCAAGGAAGCCTTTGACCTTTTCGATGCAGACGGATCGGGAGTCATTGACATTAAATAACTTAAAGTTGCTCTCAGAGCACTGGGATTTTAGCCCAAGAAGGACGAAATCAAAAAGCTCATCTCGTAAATTAGTAACGAACAAAAGGAAAAGGATAACTCCAGCTCAATTGATTACACCTAATTTTTGCAAATAATGACGGCTAAGATGAACGAGAAATAGTCCGAAGAATAGATTGAAAGAGCTTTCCAGCTGTTCGCCTTTGAGGACAAGAAGACCATTAGCTTTGACAACCTCAAGAAAATAGCTATGGAGCTTGGATAAACTATGACTGATGACGAACTTAAACTCATGATCTCAGAGGCCAACGGAGGAGACAAATCTTACACAGTAACTGAGGAGCAGTTTGCGCAAGTACTGACGCGAGCTACCAATCTATGATGTAATTAGAGACCCATAATCTTGATATTTTTGAATGATGTTGGTTATAAGGGAAAGGGTGATACACAAGCAGGCAGAGAAGCGCGTTCTTGAATGTCAATCAACCCCAAAAAAAAAAAGTCTCTGGGGAGTTATCCCTTAGCCCCGAAATATAAAGGGAAATCTCTCTGCCTTGTGGCGTGGTTTACCGGACACCCAACTTCTATAGATGTCTCGGAACACGCCACTATAATTTTTGATCAGTTATGATGAAGTGGCTCTACTAATAGCAGAAACTCTATGAGTATATAAATAAATTATATATACGCTGTAACTAATAATCCTCACCAATTATTTTCAGACTAGATCATAGATATCAGGTAAGTTATAGATACAATTATTTCATATGTTTGAAAGATGGTAGAAAACAGGATAAATATCATTGGCTACTCATTGACGCTGATAGATATCGAGAGCTACCATTGGGGGATAGGACATACAGTACATAGGATAGTTCATGGGATGACCAATTCCGTTTAGAAATGGATAGAAAGCATTGTATCCATAGGCAGAAGAAGGGTAATAATTCACAGAACTGCGGCAGGTATTCAGACCCTCAAAACCATAAAAACCCGTTTGCAATGCAGATGAAGGCATAAACATGTTAGGTGAAGCATAGTTTGCATTCATGGTGCAGGGGTTTATGCTGGTCGTGAGCTCAGAGTTAGTCTTGATTAATTTTCGACCTCTTTCTCCCACTAGCTCTGCATCTTAGTCCGTATAACTGAGTCGATTGACTGTTTCTGCGGAGTTCAGGTTGTTCTCTTGATAATTCTTTGATTTAAAGCCATCTTCCATCTCCAGTATGTAATCGTTGAAGACGCAGCCGCGAATATTGTTCCTATGACCCAAAGAATGAATGTGCTGAATGAAATAGTTTGTACATCTAGGTATTATTCGTAATTTTATCGGCACACGTTGCAGTGTTTGCTCTTCGAACGGGGTTTGGGCACATACTACATCTATAATATTGTACCAGCTAGTCCAAAGGCTCCTCATATTCACGCACCTTCTTTTAGTGACTGCGGATAAACTCACGCGTGCTTTGCAGATAGTCAATCTGAATATAAAATACATTACTTTTTCAGAAGGTAGGATGAAAGAAGGAGTAGCGTGGCACTTGTCCCGGTTGAAGATGGGCGCATCGTAGTTTTTGCACTGATCGCAGCTTTTTTTGTGTTTGGTCTGTTTACTACGACACATGACGGCGGCTGCATTGAGGTTGGGCCTGCGCTACCATTGCACCGCCTTGAGGCAGAAACAATGTTTTTGGCATTTGGAAATTCCCTGATTCTAATTGTTCTGCATCTATAAAATAATGATTATGAATTAAAGCACATTTCTTGTTGACTTAAAACTTTAATAAAGACGAGTTTAGATGACAGTCAACTCCTGATGAGGGTGAACAGTCGGCATAAATGAGCCTGAATAATTACCGTTTCATTCAATATATGAGTGACAAAACGTCAATTATAGAGTTTTATGCTAGAAATGCTAATAGGGTTATATTGTCTAAAATAATTATGAACATATTATTTGTAAGGCATAGACAGCTTAATGCATTAATAAATAGACAATATGAATAATGTCGATTATGTCAGAAATGACTGCCACAATCAATCAATATAATATATAGATCAATGCTAATAATTTAATTTATATAATAAACCAACATCAAGCACCAACAGCAGCAAAACTTACCATTATTCCAATACCAACTATCATTAAAAAAGAATGAACTTTGCTCGAAAGCATTAATTCGAGAAATTTGAGCCATTATCGATAATATTGATGCAACCAAGGTATTGAGATTCATTGTTTTTTGACAAAACAAGAAAGAAATAAAAACAATCAGGCTGCTGGCAATGTTAGTGGTGATCACAGCAACATCTATAGTGAAGCCTGTGCTTAAAATCAACTATTTTGAGGACGCTATTTCATTAAAGTTATCCATAATTATCGGCACTGGTTCAATAACAGGTGCTGCCTCTATGTAAAAAAGTTACTATTCCCTTCCCCTTCCTCTGCAAAAAGCCAAATGACTAAACAAACCCATTTTCAATTCCTCAATATATTTGATAATTGCAGAAGAAGCATGGTCAGATATTAAATCATTCACTCACTAGCGTATTGAGTACTCAGTGTTGAAAATGTTAGGTGCTTCGAGTTCGTTTTCAAGCTGGTTCATTTTTTAACGACTCAGGAAGGGATGATTTAAAGCATCTCGGGCTGTAATACGTTTGATTGGATCTCTGGTCAGCATCCTCTCGAACAAATCACGGGCAGTTGGAGTCAAACTCTTGAACAATTCACTCTAGAAGTTAATATCGCTCTAGCAGTTCTTTTTGATTACTTATTTGACATCTTTTCCTTAGAAGAGAGGCTTGCGGAAAAATCTATATGAGAAAAACCTTACAGGATATAGAAGATAACACCTAATGAGAAGATATCGCAGGCTTGGGAGTATATTTGCACTAAGTCAGTTGATTTCAGCTTTAGCACTTCGGGAGCCACATATCCAGGAGTCCCACACCGAGTGTAGAGGTATTTTTGAGAACTGGTGTACTCAGCTAGACCCAGGTCGACGATAACAGGAATGACGTGTCCGTTGTTGTTGTCGTCTTTTCTAACCATGATATTCTATAGTTTTAGATCCCTATGCATAATTCCAAGGTCATGCAGGTAGGCTATTCCCTCTAAGAGATTTATCATTATCCCTTTAGCCTGCTCCTCATTTGGAAAGCCAAATTTCTGTAAATAACCATAAAGAGATAGGGGGTATAACTCGAGAACCACATAAGTTGAATTATCAGTTTAGTAAACGCTAAAAATTTGGCAAAGGTTTTTGTGGTTAATTTCCGTCAGAATTTTAAACTCCTTGCGGAATGAAATCTGCATAGGAAAGAAACTACCTTTCCATTGCCATTGTCCTGCTAGAAGTACACTGAACGTTTGAAAGATTTTATGGCAACCTCACGACCAGTAGCAAAGTTCAGAGCGTTGTAAACACAGGCAGTCATTCCCTTTCCGATCTTTTTAATGGCCTTGAAGGCAGTGTGGAAGCCTAGTTGCACTATAAATTTCCTACCAAGCACCCTTCCGAAATTCTAAAGTTCATTTCTTCTTTCGGGTTTCACTTGCAATTCAACCATCTGATTTCCCTGGCCCCTAAAGATGAAGCGAATGCCTTCCGCCTCTCCTAATTTATTGGGTATCTGAGTTGTCATACAACTTACGGGTGAAGTCTTGCGTAGAATTTCAAACTGTATTTCATAATCACAATGGAAGGCAGATAGCACTTGAGTGCCATCTAAACTGCGCTCAACCACAAATTAACCAACTACCTGGAGGAGTGTGTTGGGTTCAGCTGAGTCTGTGGGCTGCTGCGGTGTTGTTTGTGGTAACCGTAATAGAAAACATTCAGCCTAGACAGGTTTATCTTGCAGTTAAAGGACCACTTAGGGGGTGACTCCGAAGTTGTTGAAGAGAGGTGCCAAGATAGCTGTGGCAGTGACTTCTATCATCTTTAATAATAATTATTATTATACTCCCGCAGTTAGCTCTCGTACTGTCATACCGAAATTGTGGATGATCACCCAAAATCAAGGAATCAACATCTCAATCACTTTGTTTTACCAATATTCTAAGGGAAATAAGGTTGATGATTATTTCGATATCCTTTTACGGTTTTAAGAAATTCATTATTACTGAAGTGAGTGAGCAGTATGACTGTGACTGGTAAAAAATATGGACTCTATTTCTATCATTTTAAGATGGTGGGCTGCTGAAAAAGAGGAGCCTGGATTCGAATGTAACCATCTTCGGTTTGTGGTCTGTTGTTGGAATAGCTTTACATTTTGTAGCATAACTTTAAAAATGCATTAAAGATCAAAAGAGTTAAAATTAAATGATTAATGCAGGCACAGTCATTTGCTTCACTGCTGTCACATGCTATTGCAATGGCATAATTTCAATCATTTTCATCAAGAATTCTTCAATACTCATGGATATTATAACAATATCAATGCTGTTCAGTCCAAACTCAGTAAACGATTTATCGGCGAGTTTGCATTCCATAACTTTTAACGTTGTCCTATTTCTTTCATCGAGCGAGGAGGTTCCCAGAAGTCTTAACCCCACATGAGTGAGGTTACTGTTAAAGCAGTTGAAGTCTTTCGAAGATCGTTGTTTCTGTGAATGGTGGTCTACACTAGTGTTTCAATGCTTTTCTAAGGATTGCGATTTCCCCCACAGCTAAAGAAGTTTTGTATAACAGTTTTCTTATGCAGTTGACTCTCCAAGCGCGGATTGACTGGTCTGCTGATTACAGTCAGCTTCTTCTTAGAAGCAGAGCGGGAAGTATTGAGATCGGAGTGACTTGCAACTGAGAGGTCTATTTTTCGATGCATAAGTTAATTTTATTAATATCCTAATAGTGAAAATCACCAACATTTTAGTCACATAGACTTAATGAGGAAGTTAATTTCACAAAGCTCTTGCAGACTAAACTGAAAAACCATATAAAAGGGCATATTGAAATTGTTAAAAAACTTCATTCATGCACTGAAGAACGGAGGCAATATAAGGAGATCTTCAACTCTTTGAAAAATATTGCATTACATTTTATATAAAATTTATCAGTTCATGAGATGTACTTAGCCCCTTCTTAATTTTATTACCTTATAATCAAATAAAACAAAATAGGAAATTCCATGGCAGATCTTCAAAACAGCGTCTACTGCACTCCGGAAAGAGGGTGCAAATCCATCCATTTCTCCAATTAAGGCTCTACTGATACCCACGATCTCAGTAGTAACTGTATTAGCGCCACCAAAACCAACAATTCATCACCCAATCTCACTGGTAACTTTTTTCTCATGTAGATTACATCAGTACATTCAGTCCTTATCTCCAGTGCTCATCAATGGAGGATGTATGTGAAGCAGAGAGTCATGCGGTCACAGATAGATTCATCCCCAGCCGCAAAATGCTTAGAAAAGAATCTCTCTTTAGAGATTAAGAACTTGAAAGCAATATTGAGAACTAAGGCTGTCGTGGAGAAGGGGATCGATCAACTGTATCGGATCTTTACCGTCGCTTCATAATGACTGAATCACCAAAAAAAAACAAGGACAGCCACATTTAATCGTTTTAAAACACTAACATCCTCAAATACACCAGTAAAATGCCGAGCAACGCCACCGATGCTCAGCTTCAATCAAAAACCTCAACTCTATAACTGGCAGACTAAATATGCAGCGGTTCTCCTCAGAAGCGAAAAATTAGCAAACTTCCTTGCAAGGTGCTCGATGCTCCCGCTCTTCAAGATGACTACTACCTGAATTTAATTGATTGGTCAACACAGAACCTGATGGCTGTGGGTCTCTCCTCAAGTGTATATCTATGGAATGCATCAAACTCCAAAGTCAATAAACTTTGTGATCTTGGAGTCAGTGATTCAGCCACTTCAGTATCCTGGTCATTGAAAGGACCAATCTTTGCAGTGGGAACAAATAGTGGAGATGTCCAAATTTGGGATGTGGTTAAAATGAAAAAACTAAGAACAATGACTGGACATACGAACCGGGTTGGAGCTATGTCCTGGAACTCTACTCTTCTTAGCACTGGCTCTCGCGATAAAAGCATTCTTCATCGTGATTTACGCACTAATACTCCATTCTTAACTCGGTTACTGGGACACAAACAATAAATTTGTGGCTTGAAATGGTCCTTTGATGAGCAGCAACTATGCTCTGGAGGTAATGATAACAAGCTACTTGTGTGGAACAGTCATTGTAATGAGCCCATCCTCAAATACTGCGATCACTTGGCTGCCGTGAAAGCAGTTGCCTGGTCGCCACACCAGCACGGCCTGCTCGTTTCAGGAGGAGGGACAGCTGATAGAACAATAAAATTTCGAAACACTTTGACCGGAGCAACAGTAAAGTCAATGGACGTGGGATCTCAAGTGTGTAACTTGATGTTCAGTAAGACCATGAATGAATTAGTAAGCACTCATGGCTACTCTCAGAATGAAATAAACATTTGGAAATACCCCAAAATGTAGAAAACAGCCACACTGACCGGGCATACTTATCGTGTGCTGTACCTCGCGATGAGCCCCGATGGAAGCACCATCGTGACTGGAGCGGGAGACGAGACCCTCCGATTCTGGAATGTTTTCCCCAACCGCAGTGAAAGCTGTAAGAAGCCGAGCAGCATCCTGAATACCGACAACGTAATGTTGCGGCTCTGATACTTTTTTATTATTCGCATATTTTGATTAACGAAGTGGAATATTAATATAAATAATGCCATAATTTATAATAGAGGCCTATAAACATTATACGTCAATCAAGGGTTTCATAATTTGTGGTCTCCTTGATAATTTGTTGAAGTTTTCCGTAGTACCTCCCTTTAATACTCCCTTCTGACCGGCTGGGAATCAGTTCCTCTATTTTCCTCCAATGTTTTCCATGTTCGAGAACATATCTACAAATTTTGAAATCTTCCTCCAAGCTGAATTCTGACTTTGTAATGTTGGGTCTGAGATAGTTCAGGTATTTCTCTCTTATTTGTTTGGGCGTAAACTCTAAATTAATGATAAATTACTTGGCAGTCTTTTGCTTATAAGTTTCCATTTTTATCCGAGGCGATCAACTAAAAAGGTGACAGTTTCTTCGTCCTGCTTGGTCCAACTTCGGTCCTTGCAGTTTGTAGCAATTCTGCGGTATCGGCTGTAGCACATGCTTTGGCTTCTGTCCTAAAAATAATTTGGAATTTCTTTCCATTCCAGCCTCTAAACTTCAACTAATCTCTCCAATAACTCGTCTTCTTTAACTGTCCAATGAGTTTTTTTTGAGAGGCAGCCTTCAGCATGCATTTCCTTTAACTTTTATTCAATTTTAGCAAAATCTATTTATTCATAATTGTTGGATGTTTTAACCGATGATAGCACAGTTGATTTTGGCTCAATTTTTGCCAAGTAAGGGGAATCGTTCAGAGAAGGGCTAAAAAGAGTGTATGAAAGTTGAGGAGCGTATAGGCAAGGTGAGGGTGGAAACGCAAAGGTGTAGTTTAAAAAGTTCATTTAAAAAATAATTACAATAAAAACAGGGAGTTAATTCGAAATATAAAAACCAACCCTGAAATTATAGTTGAAGGCTGATTGCGGGATTGTTCATGCATTAACCTTCTCTCATTCACTAAATAAAGTGGTGATTGCTTTGCTAAGTTAGGATATCCATCAAAATATTAATCTTTATAAACATGGCAAAACATACAATTAAATGAGTTATGTGATTTGGATTCATTTTTAGATGAGTGTGGCAAAGTTTTATGATGCACAGCGGCGTATGACATCAAATTATATCTGTTTTTCAATTAATCATCCATGTTCTATTCCAGAAGGCGAGCTGATTTTTTATATTATAGATAAAAACAATTTCATCCGTCTTTTAGTTTGGCCATTCTGCTTCATGGTAATTGGAGATTGAAACAATGAATAGGCCAATATTCTTATCATGTTTTTTGTATTACTTCAAAAATGAAAAATTAAAATATTAAAAACAACAACATTAAATTATAAGCTCAATACACTAACGCTACAACTACATCTTAAAGAATCAACTTCATCCAAATAACTTCAGATGAAACTTTCAGCATGTTAATTTATAGGTCATGAATAAAAATGAAAAAAGTTTATTTCATCATGAATTCCATATTTTAAGAAAAGTCAATCAGTCAGCCTAAACAGCCAACAAATGGAAGTCCTCTTAATCCTTTCTCTATTAATAAAAGTTCCATTGTATTTTGATATTTGATAATTAATTAAGGCTCAATTATTAATGATTATAATGATAGCTTATACCGAAAAGACAGAATCAGCCAATCATGAGCGAACATTTTGAGGATATGATTAGCATCAATCTCCTGAAAAAAATCACTGACAAGTCCGTTTTACACTATTTAGAAACGATGAAAAACGAACTGTTGGGAGGGGAGAACTCGCACGGATTGTTTTTCCACTGGCAGATAGAAATGATCTCCAGGGAATACAGAATATCATACATCTTTTTGCAAATAAGTTTATCAAAGCCTCAGATTTCAATCGAAAATTAGCTGGACTCGAAGTTATGCTCACTCTTATCCGCACCCTAGAGCCTTTTCATGATGTTTTAGAGGCTCTTGATATTCAAATAGTCTCGATTATTCTTCGCTGCCTGAATGACAGTGAACCAAAGATTAGATGCATCGCAATTAAAACGGTACTTTAAATCACCCACATCCTCAAAGAAAAATCAATTCGCTTATTCAACCTGATTTTTGAAAGGATAATTAGTTGCATTAATGATGGAGAAGGTATTGTTCGTTAAGAATGCAATATTCTGAATGATACTCTTAACGATATTCTCATGACTTCTCTTTAAAACAGAACCATTTTTGACTTGTGTGAGTTCGTGAGAATATTAAAACTGAAGCTCAAGACATTGAATTTATAAGTCAGAATATTTCTAATCAAATGGATCAAAGACATCATTATTAAACTCGATTTGATTGTCTATCTGCCTGATTTTCTGGAAGACCTACTCATTTTAATTAGCATTAAAGAGCTATAAAATGAGGTTTCAGAATGTTTAACCATTTTTGAAACTTAGTTAAGGGAAAAATTTCATGACGGATCGCTAGAGAAGCAGGTGAGTGTGACTTGCATTAATGATGTCGTGTCAATCCTAATTAGAGTGGCCAAAGGTAAATATTCAAGCTACACTAAGCTACAAGTTTTGTAGTGGTTCAAGATCATCTTCATTTTTTTTAAGGAACAAACTGAGCCCAAAGAGCCTAAAATTCATCAACATCTCTACTTTAAGAGCATAATCATTGAGAGATTTGACGAAGTGTTAGAACCTGTGCTTCTATTGATGTCCCACGAAGAAGAAGAAGTCAGAAGGGAAAGCATTAATGCCAATGACATCCTCATGGACAGCATTCGCAAAATAGAAGGCAAATAGCCAATCAATTTCATCAAAGTCATACCCATTCTCAAAGAAGTGTTATCTGAAAAGAAATCGACTGATACATCAGAGTATGCGATAAATTGGATGAAATTTATGCTATAGAACTATAACGATAAAATAATTCCGCAGATAAAGGAAATCATTGAAAAGTTAATATAAAAAATATACGAATCTAATTTAAAAAATGTTACTGATATCATCAAAAACACCACTCTTAAGGAAGAGTACTTCGAATTAATCATTTAGAAGATGCTTTCCTATCTTTTTTAACATTTTAAAGAAAGTGAGGACAAAATCTACTTTATGATGACCAAATTTATTAGTCTCAAGGACAGCCATCAATTTTGCAGCAAGGTGTGCTCTCAACTAAAAACATTTTACATAGAGTCAACCCCCAGCCAGAAATTACAACACAAAAACAACAGATTTTGCTATGAAATTGCTGCTAATTTGAATGCTATCATCATCAACGAAGAAAGCATGGTCAACATCAGAAAAAATCTTAACAAATGGGATACCCCAGAATTTGTTAAATTATTCACTATGTTCTTCAATTGTTTGAAGTTGAATCCGCCAGCTGTGATTTCTCTCTGTTTTATTTCGCAGCAGTACGAGTTGTCTTTCAAAATAATTAACACTCTAATCGGGAAGTATGAAATTAATTCAGTAGTGCTGATGGGATTGTGCAAATTGGTAAACTTGCTCTAAAAGCCGGCCTTTTTATGTATATATTTGATTATTGAGACTTAAGATTGCAAATACTCGAACGAAAAGACCACTTTCTTCTGTAAAGCCTCAACTCGTTGCTAATGATTCTACCCCAAGGCAAAATATTCAACATGCTGCGAAATAGATTAGACTCTGCAGGTCTAATTCCAAAAAAGGAGAAAATTCATGAGATGACAGTCTGCAAAATACAAAATCCTCTCCAAATTGAAAATTTGTTTGAGTCCTATCTTTCGACTTATGGTCTAAAATTTTGATAATTTATCTGATAGTCTATGCTTTCGACGTCATAAGGAATAAATTATTTAGTTTATTTTAAATGAAAAGGCACAACATCTATATTTACCCACTCGAAGGAAAGATCATTTTTCCATATCACGAATACAGATTTTCAATCAACACCAATGCATACAACCGTAAGCAGTCGTTAACTCAGCCTAAACCTATGATAATCTCATTGGATTTGTAACCAAGATAGATGATATTAAAGATTATAAAGGAGTCGAAAGGATTGAAGGACTCTCCCGATATGGAACCCTCCTACGAATACAAAAATCTGATAGTGTTACAGGGTACCAGATTTATGAAAGAGCCAAAGTTTTTAGCGTAAACTATCTTGGACTTACCATTGCAAGGTATAGCCTAATCTACTTAGGTTTAAAATAATCTCGACCTCTAAAATATAGGGCAAGATATTGGCAACTATTTAAATTTTTACTGACGAAGTTACAAAAGACATTGAGCTCGCACTCTAGAAAAAAAACTTAATCCAAAACTTCAAAAAATAGCTTAAGACTTATTATGAGTGCAAGCTGAGATCAAATGAGGCCGAGATAAGCAAGTAGAAGTTGGAAAATTAAGTGAGCTTGAATAAACTCATCTTCAAAACAATTGATGAGATTGAAATTTCGTATGTTTAAAAAATTAAATTTTTGCAATTAAACAAGCATGAGCAGAGACTAGATGCTCTGATTGCCTACTTGACTGATAAAACAGAAAACATGAAAAGTGTTATCGGCATTTAAGACAAGATAAGACAGGAATTGCATAAGTCTCAAGTCAAAAGGAAAATTCCCAGTTATGGAGAAACTGGAAGGGAGTTTAGTTCCAAAAAAGAATTGAGCGACAGAATCAACGCCAAAAAATTGCCTGAAAACGTCAAGACATAAATTGAAAAAGAAATGAAAAGAATGGGAGGAGAGAGTCAAAGGGCTGTCACCTAAAAGTATGTTTAAACTTTATTGGAAATTCCTTGGCTTTAATCTACATAAGATGTCAAAGATATGGAAATTGCCTCAAAGATTCTTAACGACGACCACACTGGCTTGAAATAAGTCAAGTAAAGAATTTTATAGTTTTTGGCCGTAAAATTTCGAAATGGCAACTCAAAAGGGAACATAATTTGTTTGCATGGCCCACCGGGGGTTGGAAAAACCTCAATTGCAAAATCAATAGCAAAATCTCTGGGAAAATAATTTACTAGAGTTTCACTTGGTGGCTTGAATGATGAGGCTTAATTGCGAGGGCATAGAAGGACTTACGTTGCAGCCATGCCTGGAGTTATAATTCGAGCTCTAATTAAGGCCAAATCTAACAATCCAGTTATACTACTTGATGAAATCTAGAAAATAGGTCGAAGCTACAAGGGAGACCCTGAAAATGCACTACTCTAAATTTTAGATCCCTCTCAAAATAGTTCATTCGTTGATCACTACGTTGGCATACCAGTTGACCTTTCGAAGATAATGTTCATCTGCACAGCTAACACCTTATAACTTTCAGGTCCTTTGCTTAATAGACTGGAGTTAATTGAAGTTCCCGGATATAGTCGATAATAGAAGTTTTAAATTGCGAAAAATCACTTAATTCCGCTGCAAATTAAGGAAAATGGGATTGAAGGACTTATTGATTTTGACAATTAAGGGTTGAAGGAAATTATTAAGTATACTACCGAAATGGGAGTGAGAGAGCTATAAAGAAAAATAGGAAAAATTTGCCGCAAAGTCGCAAGGAAAGGAATCAAATAGCTGATTACCAAATAAAAGGCGGAAGAGTATTTAGGGAAGAGATACAAAAATGAGTTATGGAATGGAATTGGAGTTGTAAACGGGATGGCTTGGACTCAATTGGGTGGCAAAGTATTAACAGTCGAAGCTGTTCAGTACCACAGCAACAAGCAGAAGATAGACGTAACAGGGCAGCTCGGAGATGTCATGAAGTAAAGTGTCAATATTGCCTTCTCTTGGATTAAATCTAATTTAGAAGAGTTAGCAATTTTGGGTAGCTATAATCAACATATGACCAACCACGAAAAAGTTAAATATCTTGAGGAAATATCCCTTCATATTCATTTCCCAGAAGGAGCCACAAAAAAAGATGGACCTTCCGCAGGAGTCACTATTGTTGCATGCATTGCTTCTTTGCTTTTAAAGATTCCAGTAAGGTAGCATCTTTCCATGACAGGCTAAATTACACTAAGTGGTAAAGTTTTACCCGTTGGAGGCGTGAGGGAAAAATGCATAGCAGCTATATATGAAGGCATTAAGCAGTACTTATATTTTAAGATAGTATAATTATCCCCTTCGCAAATCTGAAAGATTTAGAAAAAATTGATGGCTAACTTCGCAAAAATATACAATTTTATCCAGTGAAATAAATAAAGGAAGTTTTAGCAGTTGCTTTTCCAGGACTGATGGAAAGAAACACTCCAAAACTGTGACCAATTTTGAACAATGATGGATTTCATCAAATTAAATAAAAATATATTTTAAATTTGAATGCAGCAATGATAATGACAAAGGTTAATAAAGTAAAGACTAAAAATACTAAAGCTATAACGAGGTCTTATCCTCGTATAGTATTCATAAAAGAATTCATTCATTTCTTCCATATGCCATTGTTTCTGCAATATAAATATATCTGAGTTGATTAAATTCAATATTTTTAACATTTTCTAAAAATTTATAACGACAAAACCTCAGATAATTATTGCAATTCAACTCCAATTAGGAATTATTTTATGTTTTCTAAAAATATTTATTTATTAAGACTAAAGATAAGGCTCTGAGGGCAGACTTATGATATTTAACGTGATCATAAGATTGAACAATTAAGACCATATCTTTTATTTTGTATTCAGATTTAGTACGTAGCTCAAATATCATAAAATAACTTTTAACCAATTATAAAAACTTATCAAAAAAAGCTGAATTTCGATCTGTAATTCTGATTTTGATCTTGATTAATCTTGGATTCTTGTGCTGTAGTGGAATTCGATTGTAATTAATTTTATTGCTTACCTGTAAATTAGTATGATATTAATAGTGCGAATATATCTTCTTTATGTTATTTTTAAATTAAATTAGTACATAGATGTAAAAGAAAATTGCTCTGTGGCTTGACTGTGATCCAGGATTGGATGATACTTTTGCTATTATTTATGCTGGACATGCCAAGGAGTTTAATTTACTTGGTGTTTCTACGTCGCCTGGTAATACTAACCTTGCCAATACCACCCAGAATGCTCTAGATGTTCTTTATAATATCGGCAGAAGAGATGTTCCTGTCTTTGCAGGATCGAACTCACTCATCAAGGGAGAAATGAAATTGGCTTAACACATGCATGGATCCAATGGACTTGGTGGAGTCAAACTGCCAAAATCTCCTGAGAATGCAGTTACAGAAAGAAGCTTTTAGAAAATTTATCACAGAATCATGGATCATGATGGAAAGATCATATGGGCTAATACCGGTTCATTGACTAACTTATGCATCCTTTTGCTCAGCTATCCCGATTTGAAAACTAAAATTATTAAAATTGTAATGATGGGAGGAGCTATTGGCAGAGGAAATATCAGTCCTAGTGCTGAATTCAATGTTTTCTTTGATCCTCATGCCTTTGACGAGGTACTGAGGTTAAAGAAATAAATACCTTTAGTAATGATTCCACTTTAGGTCACTCACGAGAACATGGCGACTCAGGATGTCTTTGATCACTTCAAGATTAACTAGCACATTCCCTTCGCAAAGGCAGTCTATAATATGCTTGTACAATTCAAGGAAATGTACTTTAACAATTACAAATTCCCCTTTCCTCCCATTCACGACCCATGCACCATCTTTTATATTCTTCATCCAGAGTAATTTGTTACGGCTAAAGCAATAATCGAAGTGGATACTTTCCCATCTTCATATGGCCGAACAAATTGCTATTTCATGAACCCCAGAAATCCCAACGTTGAAATGGAAAGCAATAATTTAGTAACAACTCATTTAAAAAACGAAAAGACTCAGTTTTGGGTTGAAATGGAAAAAATATTGGATGACATCTTTTCTGAACAAATTCAAAAACATATTGTCGTTGAAGAAAATTGATTTCGAAAAATATATCTTTTTAATTGTCATTCAACAACTATTAACACAAACATCATCATTTCTTACTTTAAATTACGATCTTATCTTCAACAAAGTTTTAGAGTTCTAAAAGGTAGTCGCTAATGCTTAAGCGCATTCTAGCAACTCCTCTTTCATATTATGCTCTTTGAGATTCAGGAACCTCAGAACTACTGGAAAGAACAATTTCTTCTTGATCGGGGTTCTTTTTACCCTTTAAATCAAAGTAGCTATCAAGCCAAAGGTCACACGCTTTAACACAGCTATCATTATTATTGAGTAGCTTCCCTTCGAGGCAATTTTTTTTGCAGAGATGGTTGGCATAAAAGCTCTTTATCTTTAATAAGCTAAGCTTTTTCCTGTAGTCATTAAGAAATTTTAGAACTTTCGGTGGTTGGGCTTATTCAATTAATTAACTCATACAATTATTATATATCACAAAAATATCCATAACTCAAATAAAGCATAATTAAAATATTATTAGAGATAGAAATTAAATACAAAATATTTTTGGAAACAAAATTAATAAGATTGTAAAGTTACTTTAATGTTTTATAATAAACTTTTCGACTGCGTGGAGAATCAGCTTGTACTAAACATGTTAAAAAAGAATACGAAATTCTACTCTCTAGCAAAAAGATTTATGCATTTGATTTATCAATGCAAGGAGCGTGTGTCTCTCCTCATATAGTATTTATTGTATAAAATCAATCCCTCAACGGTTTTTTTATTTTAAGTTAGAAAATGACTGAATTTCGATTATCAGTCTAACAGTTAACAAAATTACTTCAGTAAGGCTCACCATTCATGAGATAAATGCAAAAAATATTTTTATTTTTCTCACACCTCGTTTTTATTAATAAAACTTCACAATATGGGATATTTTCTAAATATATTATAAAAATGAAATAGAGTACAATCCCACTTTTTAAATGTAGGCAGAATTCATTGATGAATTGTTTGATGGGTTTTATAATTATTCTTCAGACTTACTAATTTTACATTTTACATTTAGGATTTACTAATTTATAAAAAAAATAAACCTCGTTATTTGCATTTTCACAAAGTCATACTGTTTTGGTCCGCACTGAAAACCTTTAAGCTCTTGGGAAATAATA
>Ga0302268_1000818_pt1 | contig 19015 bp, 9 predicted proteins | sample III_Bog_E2_1_FD_194554 | JGI IMG/M metagenome (GOLD analysis project Ga0302268, IMG submission 194554) | Peat permafrost microbial communities from Stordalen Mire near Abisko, Sweden - III_Bog_E2_1 | ecosystem: Environmental > Terrestrial > Soil > Wetlands > Peat | place: Sweden: Abisko... | reverse complement strand
TAAATTTACCATTAGTACGATCTACTCTTGACATTTGTCTCTCGGAATCATACCACAATTTACCGACAAGATTTGATTTTGTAAAGGAGTAACTCTCAACAAAATCCTGCTGAAATCGAATTGGCCAAGTTGGGGGACTTTGAGCAAGGACCCCTATTATAAGAAGAACGCTTAATACTAGGATTCTCATTATCTTTGAATATTAATGATAGGATTTTTTATTAATAAAAATGTATATGATGGCTACAATAATAAGCGACAATTAAATGTTGGATAGTTGACTCTGATTAACTGATAAAATAATTTTAATGCTTTTTTAGCTATTGTTTGTCGATATGCCCAAAGTGATTGAAGTGACTATTTAAATCAAGATATAAATGTTAACATCATCTGCAATAATTAATAAATTAATTTCTTTTTAATTATTTGTGAAGACTGCTGATTGAACGCTTGATTAAATTTACATTTAATGAAAAATCATAGAAGTCATATATAGTAATTTTACTGTTGTCCGACGATCCGTCCTTATTTATGAGTCAATCGAATTCAAAGGCAAATTCAAGGAATCCATACTTTTCAATATAACTTTTAGAATTTCCATAATTTCTCCTTAAAATAGTTTAATGTTTAAAAGTCTCATGAGTCAGCCTGCAGTCTTCAAGGAAGAACTGTCTTTGCTGGAGAAGAAGGACCAGCAGGTTCGCAGACTGCAGGCAGAACTACAACAAGAACGCAGGAGGGCAGACAACGCTGTCAAAATGCTGTAAAATTACAAGAGCATTCAGAACAGGTTCGAGGAAGGCGGAGATACTCTCAGAAACGAAATAACTCGCCGTATTAAGGCCGAAGAAGAGCTGAAAAAAGTAGAGTCGAGAAACGTAATCGTGCACTAACACAGAAGATGCTGTAAGAAGGGATAAGGAGATACATACTTAAGCTGAGGGGATAGGAGTCCCCATGTGGAGAGAGGAACTGTAAAGGTGATGGAGATGGGTTATATTGATGCCTATTTATTCCTTTTGATCTAATTCAACAATGGAACATAACTCATTAAAGTTGAATAATTGTAGTCTTCATTCCGCCAACAAAATCTTAAATTAATTATCACTTATATCTCAATCTATATATAAATTGCCAATTATGACTTAAAAGTCTGATCATAATGATCTCCTAACCCTTTCAAGATCATGCACCCTAATTGCAAACAAAATAGAAAAGCTCATTGCATCAGAAGTGGAATCTCCTCCTAAGTAAGAAGAGGCTCCCAACCTAAAAAAGGCCAAAGACGTAAGTTTTTATGAGTTCTTGGCAAAATCTGTATAAAAGTTGCCAGTGCCGAAGGTGTTTAATCAAAGTCAGAGATACTGCCTGCAATAGGATATTCAAATCATTTTATCTCTCTCTGACTATACGGAAGTAACAGACGATGTCCTTTACTAAATCATTGCAAAAAATAGAATAAATCGAAGAATTACAGTTCTCAGAATCAGAGCGAAATACTTGGTCGATATGATGAGAGAATAGTAATTGGAGAAGATTGTTAAGTGGGTCTAAACATTTGGAGTCAAAGGCTTTCTTACCTTCTAGAACAAAAAGATAAAAATATCCCTAACTGATCCCACGGACAAGATCAAAATCTTTGAAGAGCATGACAAACAAAAGAGAAGATCTTCTTCCTTTGAAAGCAGCTACGCTCAATAGGAACCCAAAAAGAGCAAAAAAATATTTTCAACAATCTGTCCCGAGATGAATGAAGTGCTGGGTGCCTATTCGAGAGCCAGCAAGGTTTCGAACTGTGAGTTGCTGCAGTGGCTTCACAAAACCTCGGGAGACTTTGTCCTTGTGGAGAAATATATAGAAACAAGAGATTAAAATTTGCTTTGGAGTGAAGAGGAGGATCAAAGGCTGAAGAAAGGTGAATTCCTGGCTAACTTTGGTAGTCATCGAAGTTCAGAGTAACTGGCAACTCGCAAAAGATATTTAGGGATTTAATGATTTGGAAGTTGGCGATTGAGTCAATGAATATCTTCTAATAAAGGCAATAAAACCAATATTTTATATTAGCATAAAAAGATCAAAATAATGGACAATGCATTCCTGATGGGGTACATAGAGATTTTATTTCTCGCTTACATTTAATAAAATGTAAAGACCAAAATAAATATATTGATCTAATTGAAACACTATGGAAACAGGGAAATCTTAAATGTTGAAAGAAAGTAGTGAAAAAGAAGAGTTTTAATTTAGTACAAATGAAGTTCTCAAATAGGAAAAGAACAGCCGAACTATTTACTATTTACCTTGCTATGTCCGCTTCAAGGTTAAGGAGATCACTTAACTTGACATTGAAGGTCTCAAGGCTTCTCTTTCTGGAACACTCCTATTTTCATTTTACTATGGTAATCTTGATCGATAAACTCTTGACCAGTTTGTAGGCTACGGCAGAAGATATATCGTACTTCAATTTGGCCGTCAAGAATCCATATAACTGAGAGAGGAAGATAAAGGTATCACGTATAAGCATGATTAAAAGAAACGCATGATAGACTTCGTAGTGAGGGATTAATTTACTTGCAGGTTACATGGAGACGTCTTTTACACTCCCTTTTAAATAATTAATCTCTTCATAAATATTACAGTACAATCATTGCCTCTTGATCCTGAGCTCAATAAAGGGAGAAAAATTGACATCAAATTTAACTGTATGCGCAGTGATGAAGTTATAATGATGAATCATAGTGAAAATAAAACCTTTGGCAACTATCATCTTGCTCCCTATTTTTTTGATTGCAAATACAAAAACAGTTAAAAAAATCCATTTGAGCCTATATCAATGTTCAGATTTAATGAAGGAGATGTTGATCCTCTTCACAAAAAAAAAGCAAAAAAAAAAGTATAGGATTTTGAAAATACTCGGCAAATAATACCCATAAATAGAGAAAATAGAGAAAAAACTCGATAAGAATTTGAATTGGAATCTTCACCTCCGAAAGGTGTTAAAAAAATAAGAGGAGAAGACTTTGATCCGAAAGTGAAGAATTTCCAATATGTTCATTTTCGAATTGTCATGTACAAATACCCGGGAGTCAATCTCATTTCTATTTTTGTACCTCTTTGGATTTTGGGAGTCATCAATCTTTTCATCTTCTTCCAAGATCGGACTCTGGCAAATAGAATTGCATCAATCGCCACCCTCACTTTAGCATTCATAGCCTTCATCCCAACCATCAACGATAAAATTCCTCAGACACCCAACATAAAGATTGTGGAAATCTTAGTGTATATGTAAGCTGCAGCGAGCCTTCTGTGTCTTATTCAGTCCTACATGGGAAGTAATGTTACTGACCCTTATGACTGGACAACAGATGGATTCTTTATTTCTGCTTTAACTCTTAATTTGCTGACTTTTTTTATAGTTCTATTCCTTTTTATAGTTCATAAGTGCTTTTGGTAAAAAGTGTATACTTAATCAAAAAATCATAACAAAAAATAAAGAGGCTGGGCCAAGGCACATTGGAATAATTTTGAATGCGATGCTTAGTTTTAGGAGTTAATAAGAATAAATAAAATAACGGTGATTTGATAGTTTGGATAATTATTTGATATTGTTTTTATTTATTAGTAATTGAATGGTTGTCATTCGGCTATTGAAATATTCACATAATATTTAAAAATGAATTAACTTCAATAAAAAAGCATATAAGAGAGATAATTGAAACACAAAGATCATATTATAGATAATATGTTACCTACCCATATGATAGTAGTTCAAATGGATTTTTATTGTTGCAATAATAATAATCAATATCAGTAATTATATAATTAATGCTTTTGGAAAGAATGTTCTGAAGCAAAAAGGAATATAAATCATTAAATTTTATAGTAAGACAAAAATATAAAACAAATAATGTGATAAGGTATTGGCCAGGTGTAAAAAATAAGTCATAAACAAGATAAAATTAAATAAAAGAAGGAAGAAACCAAATTCGATAAAAAAATTTCCGATATTTTCCTCATCTTATTGGGATAACTGAGAAATGATTCAATTGCGCTTTTCTTGAATCTCATTATAAATGATATTCTGAAGTACATTTAAGTACATTTAACATTCTTGAAAATAATCATATCATGGCTTGCAGACCTATTGCATAAATTTTGAGGCTATATGGAAAATTATTATTTTATTATCGTTTTTCCCATTTCATAACAAAATTGGTTATAATTATCATCAAGTTTCAACTTAGAATTCCCCAAATAAATTTAAAGTCAAGCCGAATCACATATAAAATATCATTAAAAAATGATTAAATTGATGAAGCAGTCTCAAAATTATTAATAAAAACGAGTAAAAAGAAAGAATTGCTAAAATTGATTGTTCATCATGCTGTAGCAAATTATATTAGAAAAAAATAAATAAGGAATACATAAAAAATATGAAGATTAAATGGTATCAAATATTAGCAATAAAACACTAAACAAGTGAAAATATTTCTTTGATATCATTTTTAGCTGAGCTTAATTAACCAGATCTTTATATTTTATATATAATATTGAAAAATATATCACTATTTAATAAAAATTTATATAACTTAAATTTGATATGGCCACCAATAAGAAAAAGCCGATCAACATTCTAGAAGAAAACAGCACAAACCAAATTCTGGTTGAGTAAAGTAAGAGTAAGAAAGAAATAATTTACCATCTTCCTTGCTATGTTCGCTTCAAAGTCAAAGCCATCACTGAAATATCGCTGGACAGTAGACAGGGCTCTCTTGACGGGACTATATTATTTAGTTTTTATTATGGGGAGCTTGATTAAAATATTCTTGATCAATTTACTACTTGCATCAAGAAATAAGAGGAACCCATCGATAGAAAAGAATGGAAGAAGGATAACGCCTCTAAAAAAGCAATTTTGCTTCAATTTGCCCGGCAAGAAACCATTTAACTTAGATAGGAAAAAGACATTACTCAGAAAATCGACCGTAAACAAAAGATAATGACTTTTATTATCCGAAAAGAATTTGTATGTGAATTACATGGAGAAGTATTTTACACCCCCTTTTAAATTATCAACCTCTTTTTGACAATCACAGTGCAATCATTACCACTTTATTAAAGATAAAATAATGGCAAAAGCATCACCATCAAATTTAACTGCATGAGTAATTAAAAAATATCACTCCTTAGTCATGGCGCAAAGACTGAGTTTGGCCACTATAAAATCGCCTCCAGCTTATTAGATACAAAATATAAAGATGATGAAGAAAATCCATTTGAGTAAATATCATTTTGTCAATGCTGGTGTAAAGGTGAAAACGAAAATCTTCAATAAATTAATTAAGAGAAAGAAGATGAGATAGAAGAGATCGAAGAGAGAGAAGATAAAAAAGATGAAATGGATGAAACTTCTGTAATAAAAATAAAATCGACCACCCGTATGGATAATTAAAGATTTCCTACAGTGCCATCCAGTGGGTGGAATACAATAGAAGCAGAGGGATCTCCATCAAAAACTAAGGTGGATAGACCTTAAAAGTCAAAATTAAAAATTAAAAATTATCAATATGTTCATTTTCGGATTCCACTCTATAAAAGGCCTACAATTATTCTTTTTTCGATCTTTATACCTCTCTGGGTGATAGGATTTATCAACCTTTTCATTTTCTTCCAAGATCGTTCTCTTGCAGGAAGAATCGCATCGATTGCAGTTCTGACTTTAGCTTACATCGCCTTTATCCCAACTATTGATGCCCAAATTCCTCAAACTCCATCAATAAAATTAGTGGACATTTTAATCTATATGGAGATTTTAGCTAGTATACTTTGCCTAATTCAATCATTTTATACTAAAGATGATGTTTCAGATTACAATTGGAAAGCAGATGGATTTTTTATTGTCTCTCTAATTCTCAATATATTGACCTTTGTAATTGAAATGGTGCTTTTAATTATCTATCAATACTACTGGAAAGGAATATATCACAACGAAAGTAAAAAGCCATAAGGACTTTCAAAAAGATAAGGGTGGAAAAACGAGGAATGTGATCAAATGTTTTCCAACCACATCAAAGAGGGAAAAATAAAGGCACTAACTTAAAAATAAATTTGATTGATCTACCTTTGAAATTTATCCATAATTTGACTATAGTTTAGGTTTGTCCTTAATATTTATTGACCAAATAATAAATATTGAGTTGAGATGTTGAACTCGTTGACAGAGATAAAATTAATTAATTTTTAAAGAAATCATCAATGAGTTATTTGAATTATTCAAATTTTAGTGATCATTGAATAGTATATATTTATAAGCAATATCAAAAATGTTTAATATGGTAGATTATTAAAAGACTGAGGTAATCTGATATCCAATATATGTATTATGAAATAAGATAAAGATTCTTTTATTTTATTAATTTCGTTAGGCTCTTAGTCTATCTGTTTCCAAACTATAATTATTTTCAACTGATAATTGATAAATAACGATAATTTTAATAGATACAAAGAATTATAAGAAGATTAATCTGATAAATGAGTCTGCTAGTTAAAATGATTAAATAATTGAGTGATAGTTGTTCAGGTGTTATGATAGATATTTTTTATAATTAATTAGATGGAACCCCAAGAAGATTAAATTAAATTACTTAATCTCTCATAAAAGCATCAATTTATCAACAATGTGCTTGTCGAGAAAGTAAAGTAAAATTAATATATTTACTACCTTCCTTGTTGCGTGAGCTTAAAAATAAAAACCATAAATGATATTAATATGGAAAATCGAAAAGCCAAAGTAGCAGGTACACTTACATTTAGATTTTATTATGGAATTCTCGATCCAAAAATTATTGATCAGTTTATTGGTGGCATGATTGATGATGAAAATCATGAAGATAAAAATGCAAGTGATAAAGAAAAGTAAAAGAAGAAAGCTATTCTGCTTCAATTCCCCTAGGAAATCATTTAACTCAAATAAGAGAAAGACATCAATTTCGTTAAAGATTAAGAGGAACCCATAATAAGCATAATGATTAGAAAAGATTTTGTTTGCGAGTTGAAGGAAGAAATCTTTTTAACTCCCTTTGAAATTATGAACCTATTTTTGGTCATTAACGTGAAGACAATAATCCTAGACCCCAAACATAACAATAAGAATAAAATCCTCATCAAATTTAACTGTATGAGCGATAAAAATACTAAACTACTCACTCATAGTTAAAAATATTAATATGGAAATTATCGAATTGCTCCCAATTTCTTTGACACACAGTATAAAAATACTTAAAAAAATTCGTTTTAAGATATATCATTTATAAAATCAAAAAAGGATTAAAAGAAATTTAAGCCTTAAAAATAGGCTGAATTTATTCTATAAAATCCTGAGAGAACTAATATTAGAGTAAATCAAGCAAGAAATGATACTTTAGTGCGATAAATTCGGACATTGGACGATAATAGGGGAAATATCGAAAAGACAAAAAAGAGCCTTAATAACATGAGCTTATTTCAATAAAATCACAAATTGGAAGAGTTTAAAATGGAATAAAATATTAACTCTCCTAATAATAATCAAAAATAATAAAAATAAAAGAAGAAAGATCTTTTGATTTCAACGAAATCTCAAAAATAAGGGTTGCATAAAAAGGAGAAAGACCATGTTAGATGTTTTCAATATGTACACTTTCGGATTACACTTTATAAACATCCAAAGGGCAGTCTCTTCTTTATATTTATTCCTCTTTGGATTTTAGGGTTTATTAATCTTTTAATATTTTTCTAAAGCCGAGATTTGACGGGAAGGATTGGGGTGATTGCAGTTCTAGCTGTTGGTTACATTGCCTTCATACCAAGCATTTATAGTCAAATTCCTCAGTCTTCCTCGCTGAAATTAGTGGAAATACTAATCCTGATGGAAATTGCAACAAATATGATTTGCCTCACTCAATCACTTTTGGGCAAAGACAACATATAGCCATATGATTGGAGGGTTGATGGATTCTTTATTGTTTCTGTGATTATCCATTTGTCAACAATTTCTATTGTATTTCTGCTTTTAGTTGTTCATAAATTCTATTGGTCAGTTCAGTATCAGATTGATAAGAAGCAAGTAAAGAGAGATAGACGCGAATAATGGTGCAATTAATAAAGCTAGAATTACTTTCAACAGTACATAAACAACAAATAAAATCCAAGAGACGTAAGAATACTAATGCCAGATATGATTTAACAAAAGTGAATTATCTAACTTATCTTAAATTTAATAAGATTAATATATAGATGATTTTATCTGAAGAAAATGTTCTGCAAAGATAATTAGAAATTAATATTTCCCAATTCTCAAGAAGCTATAAATTGTTTATCTTTGAATACGATCAGACAAAACGGTTGTGAGGCTTCATGGGAGAAACAGCCGATGAATCCACATACCTGTTGATGAAGTCCTGCAGCAATAACTCTGAGTCTTTGTAGTCAGATGACGCATTTTAATTGGCCTGTCTGTAAATTTTGCCCAGAGTTTCCTGAAAATCACTAAACCACCACACTGATTTTTTCACGTCTTCATTAGTCATCAAATACCAGGGTGATCAAGCAAATACTCATTTTGACTGGCAAGTTCTTGAGCTCTAAGATAGCAATATTCGTCGAAGAGGTTAATTTTCAAAATTTGCTTGCGATAAGATGAGTAAGCATCAGCGAAGATGTAAGCGACTAAGAACGGGAAAACGTTTCTGAATGTGCGGTAGCGAAGATTGGTTGTAAAGACATTGTAGTTATATGAATAAAAGAACTGAGTGGCGAGATATGTACTAATAGGGAAGATATTCCACCAGCGTAAGCCCAATAGCGGTTGCGGTCAATTACGGGGAAAGGCATTTGGTCGTCCCACTCGGCTGCTTAAGTAAAGACTTACGATCCATAGGATTGAGAGTCAAGATGGGGGTGGGGAGGCGAGGACGTGTTTGTCCAGCGATGTCCAAAAGTTCAAGCATTCTCTCAACTGATTCGAACCTCTTGATTCTGGCATCCTTGAAGACGGGAAGGTTGCCACCTACAGAATCTCTCAGTCCTAGCAAGCTGGTGAACGTGAAATAGTTATCCATCAAAATATATTCAATATTATTGATCAACAAATTTCCAGCATATCACTAACCAAGATATCCAATTTAAATGATCTCAATCAAAACTAATGGCTAAAATTTTATAGCGAAAAGATAAGAAATAACAACTAAGATCACTTGTATAATTGTTTGTTACAATAGTGATTTTAACTTTGATTATCCAAAAAGATTGATTTTCAATGATATCTTAATGATAAAATTTCCCTTTCATGCCATCCGAATTTGAAATATTTCATAAAATTAAAATATAACTTCAATGACTTCGAGATTAAAGCAATCCAACCTGACATCGTTGACAAGCACTCAAAAGAAAATGCAGGAGAAATCCTTAGAGGAACAAGTGTATGAGATGCCAATTGAAAATATCTAAGCTGAACGATTGCATAAAACATTTTTAAGGATATGCGGGGAGAAAGTCAATGTCAGTCAAAGTAATTAAAAAGATGCTTTTGGCAAGAAAGCGTACTTCGTTTATTACATAGATTAGCTATAGACAAAAAAGATGTCATCAAAATCCTCACAGAATTAAACTTCCCTTACAGCAAACCATAAGTCGATCAGTGGATATGGGAAGTAGATGAAGACCTAGACGGAGAGGTTAACGAGTACGAATTTGCTCTCATGTATAAGAGATGCATTTTCGACAAGACTGGCCTATAACCACGAAATTTCTTTAATTTAGTTCAGTTTTTGATGTATGATCTAGCCTGCCGCTGCAAAATTACAGTTTAGGATACTCTTTAACTCATATATGTTCGAAACCCAGATCCAGATCTGCTTCAACTACACATTTCTTAAATTTTTGGAGAAAGATAAAAAACTGAAGATGGCCAAGAAAGGGAAATCTTTTTCGAGGAATACTTGAAACAAATGCGCACAAATGACCTGAAACGCCGCAAAAAACTTGAGGAAGAGCGAAAAACCGTCACAAAGGTGCCTTTAAAGAAAGAGGAGGAGAAGTGATGGAATGATCAAATCTGTCATCTGATTAAGATCTCAAATTAACTATGACTCATTAGATAGTTTAAGAAATTTAATTATCATGCAAAAAAACCGTGATAGGTTTGAACATCGAACTTGGATGAAAATTTACTATCCACAATTTTGCTCTACTTTTCCTGCATTAATTCTTTGATCTCAGTGAGTTAACTGTCACAATTGCAGCGGCTATCTTCCACTAAAGATACAACTCTTGTAAATTTTTCCTTGTTGAAGAAAATAGAATAGTCCTTGAGAAGATAGAGTTAACAGATGTATAGAACTTTTTGCATTTCTTCCTCTTACAAATAGTCTGAGTGGAGAAAAGAAGTTAGGCAGTTGTTGAAAATGAGATTGAACTCCACTGTTTTTAAAATTTATCCTTAAATTTCCAGCAATTCCTAATTACTGATAAGCGTTGATGAATCCTATTTCGGTTAAAAAGCCTTCATAGGATTATTTTCATATATCTTGGAACTTAGTCGCAAACAAATTGATACTGAATCAGAAACTAGGTACATATGGCATGGATCTTTGTTTTATCAATGCTATTCTTGGACTAATAGGCATAAAACAACAAAATGGCTGTCCATAAGCACTAAGAGCTATAATCATTGGACCAGCTCACAGCCATGATCCAGCTGACTGCTTTTCTCCTCATTTTGTTTGATAAGTGTGATATATTTGTGAGTGGGTCAAATAGGTGAGAGCGACTCTATCCAAATTCGGTAACAGAATTAAATGTGATAGAATTGATGTTTTTTGGGGAGGATGAGTGAGTGGAGGTTTTGGACACTGAAGAAAGTGAATCTTTGAAAGATTCATAGGTCGGAGAAGGTTAATTGAAAATCTTCTTTTGATTCATAAATAAACTATTATAACAAGTCGAAGTAATAGAAATTAATAAATACACTTTTTCCTTGGCATCATTAATTGTGTGATCATGGACAAGATATTTCTCAGTTCAGATATATATTTGCCTCATAAATTAGTCATACGATAAGTTTTACCAAAATGTAGAGGTTTTAAAATTTAAAGGATTTCGTTGCGAAAACGGTATTTTAAAATATTGAAGTAAAACTATGGCAAATAAGGCTGCTGTTGACACTGTGGAAGCAAAAAAATTGTCGTATTAAAATTAATATATTCTGACTTGTTAAGGAAGAATTTTGTTCAGATTTGTAAGAATAATACAATAAACGCATTAATAGTAGGAATATTTATGAGTAGTAACTTCGCTTTAAATATTAAAACTGACTGAGTTTCATGTTCTTCTATATGTAAGATGACTCAATTGGTTTTTCCTGTAAAAACCAGAGCTATCTATTTACTATTTTTTTAATAAAATGTAAATAATACTAAGGTATTTATATTAAGAAGAGATTCTTTAATTGAGCAATACAAATATAAGGAAAATGGATAAAATATCAGAGCACTGTTTTATCAAGTGCTTTTTTATGTCCTTGGAGCTTCATATAGCTTTTTTCCTTTAGCAAAGGTCCCTGCTCTGTATAATAAATCAGTTACTTTTGATTTTATCAATAACTTTATTCTGCGTGAATCGATTATCTAACTGATAAATAAATGACCCCGGTTTTAGTTCATCTTAGAATCGATTTCGAAGAGTGTACTCGAAGTAGCGATTTCCATAGGTCTCAAGTAAAGGTTTATTGTAATTTATTTAATTTAGCAAAGCCATCTTATCTTGGTAACTTTTAGTCTGCTCGGTAGCCCACCTGCTTTGAGTGGAAAGACATCTATTTTCTTTCATTGAAGAAGATAATTTTGGGTCATTTATTTTAGAAGTTTGTGGTCGTTTTGCTGGGGAGAGACTGGAATTTATTTGTACTGGTGCAGTTTGTCTGGTTTGTGAATCTTTCCTCCTGTTTGATGGAGAATAGCATTGGTGAGTCTTGTACGTTTCTTCCTTCCAGATAATTGGTTATTTTTCTTCTGTTTCTCGTTCCTGAATCGTTCTCATCTGAGAGTTAAAGATAGTTAATTTTTCATCCTCGCTTCTTTTAGATCTATGCCTGCTCAATCCAATATTGATGTTCAAAAGTGAAAATTCTTTATTACTCCGTTTCGATATTTTTTTCAATCCACTTTCTCTGGTGATTTGTTCCATTTTTTTGAAGAGTTCGATTCCTCCTGCGGGTCTGCGATTTGATTATAAAACTTCAATATGATTTACGGCATCTCCTTTTTCTCTAAAAATATTGTGCGAATTAGTTCTACTGAAAGTTTCAATTTTCGTTTTATCGAGTGTTTGATTTGACTTGGTATATTTTTTGATCAAATGGTAAGTACGCTATGGAGGAATGTGGTTAATTTTAATTGCAGTGCTACTTGACAAATTAGATTGCGTTGATGTCATTCTATTATTATGATAAAAATGTACTTTTCCAAAACATAACAAATATATCAAAAAGAAGATAATGGAATAAATAATTTATTATTGGTTTTTACCCTTTTTATTCATTCAACCATAAATCATTATATTGCAGAGTTATCTGATGCTCATTTTAATGATTTTAATGCTGTGCCATCTCCTTTTCAAAGATAGAGAAAAGCATCAAAGGTATTATTCCAAATGCCATAATGTTTTTTTTAACTCCACAAATGTAAAGATGGAACTTTTTAAAATTGCTAGAAGTCAAGGATCGATTAAAACGTAAAATAATAAATCGAAATTTAAAAATATCGAGGGCTTTGGATATTTTTATTTTCAGAAATATTATATGAGTGAGTCAATTAGTAAAGAATAACAAAGAATTAATTGCTCCGGCTGCAAAAATAAAGATTAAGATTCCCTATACGATATAGAGATGAGTCCAAAATGTAATTTACTATAAATCTAGGGAAAAAAAAGACTTGGAGTCGCGTCTAAGATGACTACCTTATAAAATTAGTGCAGAAATATGGACCGCAAAAATGGGCAACCATCGCAGAACATCTGCCAGGTAAAACTACATTGAAGATAGGTCGAATTGGCAAGCAATGCAGAGAAAGATGGCACAATCATCTCAATCCTGATATTAATAAGAGTTAATGGAGTGATATTGAGCAATGGATTCTATTTTTAGCTCATAGATTGCTGGGAAACAGATGGGCATAGATAGCCAAGCATTTGAGGGGCAGAACCGATAACTCTATCAAAAACCATTGGAACTCTTCAATGAAGAAAAAGCAGAATTAATACCTTTAAAAGTAAATTTAGGCATATTGAGGTTTAAAAAAATGAAGGCAAGAATAGAAAGTAGTAAAGAGTTCATAGAAAAACGCCAATAGATTGAACTATATCTCATTCATAAACTTGTCAATGAAGAGGAATGTGAAGAGCTGAAAAAAAGTAGTTTCTTTGACTTTTAACAGAAAAAGGAGGAAAGAACCATATAGTCAATGCAGACAGTTATCAAGTAAAAAATATAAACATCTGAAGCTATGAATTAGTAGAAGACTCCAAAAAGATAAAAAAACAATAGTTAATATACAAAATTAGGAGAGGAGGCTCCAGTGAAACATATCCGACATAACTATATTCCAACAAATGTGATCAACCATAATCCTTTCGTCAGTCAATTGAGTATTTTGGGTGGGCTAGGATAAAGCGGTGAAAAATTATATAGTGCCTTCTCACTGTTATAGCAACCCCACAGTGATTGCAATAATGAGCCTCTGCCCTTTTTAAATTAAATAAGTTTGTCACTAAACTGTTTTGATGAAGCTGAGGAAAATCCGTAATTAAATTGTCCTTCATTATCATTAATATCAAACAAAAAATTAAGTGAGAAGGAGAGATCAATGGATGGACTTTGTTCTTCTAAATATTTGAGTAAAAATCAAATCTGATGATTGCATCTTATTTCAATTGTATAATCTTTAGAAATTGATTCATAGAACAAACTAATTGCCAATTTGGTATTTGTAATCATAGAAATATATTAACAAATATCGGCTATAAATAATTAGTAATATTAAAGTTACCTCATGACATAGTTTTATAATCGATATCGCAATCTCTTTACCATTAAACCTCCATCTCCACAGCCAAGACAGGATTTTTTGGAGAAAAAGCATATCTTTATCAATCAACCTCAAGTGCCTTATCAGGTAGATCACTATTTTACTGCGAACCATAAAAAACGACCAATCTAAAAAAGTCCTGCTCTTGCTGAAGTATGGTTTATGCTATAAAGTTCGAAAGAGTGGTTTTGCCAAAGCTAAATAAAGATTATCATGAATCACAATTTTACAAACTCACGGCTGAAATGCAATAAAAAGCAATGAAAATTAAATAAATTTCTAATCTTAATCAAATACCTCTCTCTCAAATTTATTAGCCTCCAAAGATCATTGAATTCAAGAATCAGAGCGAATAAAAAAAACGAACTTATACTGAGCCAGCAGGTATTCGCGATCGAGATAATTTAAGCGATAGAGATGTAAATCATATCAGTAGACATTTATAAGAACTTGAAAAACTGTATATGGGTGATAAATTAGGAAAATATAGAAAATATTAAACAAAAAAACAATAGAATATTAGTGCAAATAAATTAAATACTAGTTAAAATGATCGATCAAATGTGACCCTGAAGGATAATAGTAGATTGTAGTAATTTCATAAGCATTCATATGCTAAAAAATGGGATGTAAAAATTTTGCCTGCTTAAAGTAAGCCGATCTCTTAAAATTCACCATCTCCTGGTAAAATGCATACGGAACTAAAGGACCAGTAGGCATATTAAAAATAATTATATGGATTAAAAGATAATCCGTACGCTTTTGTCAGTTCAAAAATGGAATAGATTCGTCGATCTGAGAAGTATTATCCAAGAGGATACATAAACAACTATCGGGATTCCATATACCGTCGCCGCAAAAGTAAAAATAATATCGAATAGCGACGAATGAAACTAAAATCACTGCTTGCTGCATAACTGAACAAATATGGATATTGTTGATTATTGGCTTTAGTATTTGGCATTATGATTATGGAATATCATTTATAAGAACCAAATTTATTGTTAAGAACTGTTTGAAAACCAGCAGATTTGCTAAAGATCGTCTATTTGCCATTACCCTACCTATTATTTTGAAGTGCAGGATTTATCAACTCCATTCCTGATGAAGCTCCCAAATTCAGACTTGACTAAAGTCCTGATTTTTTATTCATACGTTCGTTCATCTTCTTGCTTACCTTTAGCTTTTGTTTTTTTATGTTTACTTTCAACTTGCCAATGCCTTGTGAAAGCATGCCCAATCCTACTCCATCCGAAATCTCTACTTCTGCTTATTCCCCAAATTTTAATCGGTTTTGCTGTTTTCTTAGATCTGATAATTCGTATAAATCCTTCATTTTTCTAAACCTTTTTCCACCTCTTTTCTTTTTTGGTTACTGGTCTGGAATGGGCAAAGGTTGATCAATTCTATGTAGGCCTCCTTCATCCTGAATTTTTTAAAATCTTTCAAGCATATTCTCTCTCAGCCTAGCTCCAAGTCCTTTTTGACTTTTAAGAAAATCTGCTCGAGCACATTTCGCTGTATTGGATGCCATCATTCTGACTAATTGCATTTTATAATTAGGGGGAGTATCTCTTACAACGTCCATCTGTCCAAAAATACCAGTATGATTTCTTTCTACCATATTAAGACCAATTTGAGCAGTTCTTTGTCCACCCATGACTTGAATATTACAAGCCGGCATAGAGGAAAGTTCTTTTATACCTCCAGCTGTAGATATTAGTTTGGAGGCTATCAAACTACCGACTAATTAACAAAGATTTGGCGCAACTAGCTGCATGCATGACTCCAAATACATCATGAGTACGTTATGATGTTCATGCAAAATTACAACTGTTGTTGTGCTTTCAATGAGAGAGAGAGTTTCAGTTTATGGTAATTTTTCGTGCAAAGAGGAAAGAGCAATTTGTAGGGAGATCCTTTGATGGTTACTGAGATAACTAAATTGCAAAGATGTTTTGCTAGATCCATCTATATTCTTAATCTAAAATTCCTCTATTTCCCTCACTGCTTTACAATAGAGAGATGGTTCGGTTATTATGCTCTCAAGTTCAGGAAACTTTCGATTGTATAAATTTTTTACAAAACGAAAGATGGAGCTTATCTCTTTGCTAATGGTTGAAGCGTATTAATTGGATTTTTGGATAAGTACTGCCTCGCTTTTTTGAGAATCAATTTTACCTTTTTATATTTTTTGATCGATAATTTTAGCGATGATGGCCATATGCTCTTTGAAGAGGGGGTTATTTAAGAGTTGGCTGTGTTTGCTCTCTGACATTTAATCATCATCTTCATCTTCATCGATTTGATTGAGTGACTCTTGTTCTTCACCTGAGTCGAGGTCATCCAAATCATTGAGAATATCCTCGTTAAGCATTCTCTTATAATCAAAAAATATTATGAGTTAAGGTACTATTAGTTGTGAATATCTATATATAAATTTTGAGTGCGATGAATGTGAAATCCTTTAAAATAAGTCTGTTTATATAGAAAAAAGAATGATGAATGCATTTATCATTTATTTAAGAATGGTTAATAAATTAAATGTGCCAATTGTTAAAAATCAATTTGTCATTCTTTTTGTATATTGTTCCTGGTGTCATCGCCATAATTCATATTTCTCAATGTACATTACATAATTTAATCCAATAAATCATTATAAGTTATATTATTTTACGAATTAGTTAACATTCATGAAGAATTAAAATGAATGGGAAGGTTTTGAAACCATCAACGATCATTAAGAAAAAATAACTAATTATATCAATGAACCCCTTACAAATATTCCTGAAACTCCCGCGAGCATATCAAAAAGTAAACATAATCATAAAGGTGATCAGCATTGCCATTAAAAAAAAAGAGCATCCTACGAAAAGCATACAATAGTTAAAGGTCTACCTCAATCACATGGATCATAAACATTAGCAAAATAAGACATTTAAAGATAAAAAATGGTTTATAGTCGGCAGAACAAAAGTTAATATAAGGAATAGCAAAAGGTTTAATATAAAAAGATACGATATCCACCCATTCCTATCATCTACGAAATTGCAGAATATTAACACAGAGGAAAATTAATTTATCGAGGCTTATTGCCAAAAACAACTGATGCTTATTTTCGCAACTTAAAGGATGTGAAATGGGGACCGGTCGATGAAAAGAAAATTTCACATAAACTAGAGTTTAACAGTCGATTTTAATCAGGAAATTTAGCAATGGCATGCTAGGTATTTGTGGATATATTTGAGGATTTCCACCAAGGAATACGATCTGTACATGCGGGTTGATACCAACACAAATGGGCACATGCAATGGTATTACTTTTCAGTTAGAAACATGAAAAAGATTAAAATCAAGTTTAATATTTACAGATTTCTCAAGAGGTATTCTCTTTATCAAAGGGGAATGAGGCCTTATGTGCGAAGTAGGAAAAGCGGAAAAGACTGGCAACCCGGAGGCGAAAACATTAAGTATTATAAGTAGAAAAGGATTAACTAGAATGGAGTTATGGTGAATTCTAAGTATCATTACTTAACTTTTACATATACTTTCTAATAAGATAATGATGAAGTATTCTTTGCCGCAGGTATTCCTTATACAACAACCTTCCTAACTTCTCAAATAGACAATTTTCAAAAATTAGCTTTAAATAACCCTAATATCAAATTTGATATATCACCACTTTGTACTTCGTTGTGCGGACAATAGATTGAATTACTTTCAATCTAGCCTAAACAAGATCCCAAAAATCCTCGTCGAAAGCAATTTATTATAATTAATGCTCGAAGTCACTCCGGAGAAACTTCAGCATCATGGGTCTTGGATGGACTTCTTGAATGTTTAAGCTGCGATAGATAAATTCAAGAATGGATGGTAAACTTGAACATTTGCTTTCGCATTGTGCCTATGCTCAACAAAGATGGTGTTTTTATCGGTAATTATCGAACAGGTGTGGTAGGAGATGATTTTAACAGGAGATTTAAAAGCGGTAATAAGGAATTTTTTCCTGAAATTTTCGGACTAAAGAAACTAGTTACGAAATGCAAAAAGTTAGGAAAAATACACTTATTTTTAGATCTGCATGGCCACTCAATCTTGAAGAGTAGTTTCCTTTTTGGTCCCGATCGCAAAAGTTTCGAATCTGAAGAACGTATTCTTTTATGAAATATAGTGATTAATATTGACGAATACCTTCTCAATAACTCCAAATATTTTAGCCATATTTCGTCAGTCTATTGCAATGAAGCAAAGAAGATTGAAACAGCTCGAGTATATTTTCAGATGCAGGAAAACATATTGTCTCTGACATGTGAAAATTCACTTGGATTATATTATGATCAGTCTCAAACCTTTCAGGAAAGCAGCCTAGATTGGCGAATTTTTGGAAGGCATTTACTTGAAGCCATGATGAATACACTGAGCTCTGAGGGAGAACTAAAATCGCTGGAGCTCTAAAAAAAATATAGTGACAATAGAGAAGAGAGAACTAAGTGCAGAATAAAAAGAAATTTATATTGGATTAAAACAGGAAATAAAATAAAACATACCTAGAATAGCCAAGCAGGCAATAATACGATTTCTAGTGAAACAGCAAACATGAAAAAAAATACCTTGCAAGCAATTCAAAAGACAGATTAAAAGTAGGAGGGTAATAAAATAAAAATAGGAAGATTAAGCAGCCATGCAAATAAAATTGATGGCAATGCCACTTCCCCTTCCCGCGGTCAACGTAACAATCTAAATAAAACCGAAAAATAGCAAAATAAATAAGTTAAACCAGTTAATTTGCAATAAGCCCTGTAAAAATCAATAATTTTAACAAGATATGCGAATTCATCAGCCTAGCATGGTAGCCCTTCTGAAGCTGTAAGAGCAAGCAAAACTGCTGATCTTTG
>Ga0302268_1000816_pt1 | contig 19091 bp, 9 predicted proteins | sample III_Bog_E2_1_FD_194554 | JGI IMG/M metagenome (GOLD analysis project Ga0302268, IMG submission 194554) | Peat permafrost microbial communities from Stordalen Mire near Abisko, Sweden - III_Bog_E2_1 | ecosystem: Environmental > Terrestrial > Soil > Wetlands > Peat | place: Sweden: Abisko... | reverse complement strand
CAACCCCAACCCCAACCCCAACCCCAACCCCAACCCCAACCCCAACCCCAACCCCATCCTTTTATATCAAAATATGATTGGAGTCTATTCAAAAATATATTCTAAACAAAGAAAAAATGAGCGATCTCACTTAAATTAAAATTAACCAAACCAAGGCTTAGTCCTCAAGGAAATAAATATGTTTAAACCCTGAAAACATTTAAAAACTAAATATCTGAAAAATAATAATAATAAATAAGCCTCTAAATTTATGGTTCTTACTAATTCTGGCAATTTAAATATAGAATACATGAAATTTTCAAAATGTAAATATTTGAAATTAATTATTTTACTTAAAATTAACTGGAAAGCAAAGAATAAAATAAATTGATATGGTGCGTCTTGATGACTATTAACTGCATTATTTATATTCAAGATTTTTAATGTTTTCAAATATTAAGAAATGTCTTTCTGAATTTATGGAAATATTTAAATTTTTGAGATACAATTATACAATTCAATTTAATGAGTGTTGGCGCAGCACCTCTTTATCGCTCATACATACAGACAACAGAAAATGCAAACGTTTTGCCAGAAATTGAGTAATCCAAGCTTATGGAAGCTTATCTTTCCATCACAAATCATTCATTATGAGATGAATGATAAATAGAATTAGCAATGCAATTGTATTTAGAGACGCCTTCATGCAAATTATCAGAGTTGTAAAATTAGTAAACATTATTAGGAGTAGTAAAGATCGGATTATCATGATATTATTTTCCCAACTTATTGCAAGAACATCCGCTATATATGTCGAAAAATCAAGCCCGAAGAAACAAGTAAAAAAATGCTAATAATGAAAATGTATTGAAGTTCATCAAAATTGCAAAATTTAATAGCATTGTAAAAAATAAAAAGAATATAAATACCTTTGATGGTTTAATATTCCTACTTCTTATCGAAAGATGATTTGAATAATATTAATGCAGAAACAATAATAAGATAATATTATTACTTGTTAAATGAAAGTTTTTTGTTTTAGGAGAAGCGAATAAAACGTCAAACTTACATGCTTCAGTGTAGTAGAAAACAGAAATATTGAATACAGATATTTATCGAATTGTTTTCATAATCAAACAATCAATCAATTTTTAATGTTAAAGGTAAATATTTATTTTATTTAAACTATCCTTTGAAAAATATAATTATGTTGCATAGATGCAATAATTTTTAGCAATGCTTTTCTCGATATCCATAAGCTATAATTATCTTTCTTTCATCTGAAATCAGTGCGACTATCCAATAAAATTATTTCCTATAGAGTTTATATTCCTATGCTCCTCAAGGAAGAATAATATATTAATTTATATAATATAAAAGGCATACTTTATTAAAATAATAAAATTTAATCATTCAATCTATTTTGAATTGTTTGATATTTAAAATATTCTCGTTGCAGAGTTTTTGTTTTTTTAAAAATTTTTTAAATATTTCCGACTAAATTTGCCTTAATATTTAAAATTTTTTACAAACAATAAATTCTTTAGAAGTTTGAATTAATCGTTCTGAAAAAACAGATAAAATAATATTTATTTTAATTATTTTTGTTGTAAAAATAGTACCAGGAAAGTATTTGGTAATTATATAGACTCTCAACAATTGCTTCTAAGAAGGAATTTAAGCAAAAATTAAGCAAAAGAAGACTGCACAATATAAACTGCAAAAGAGCTATCAGTTCATTCGGAAAGCAGATTAGATAAATATTAATTCCCTCAAATTGAAAAAAATATGAAGAGTTTTTAATCAAAGGCTCATCTAGTTCAATAAATCAAAAAATAAATGCTACTGACATTTTATGAATTATAAATTAAATCTACCAAAGCTATACTCTCTCTATACATAGGAAAATATTCAAAAACAACTAAAAATAAAAAGAGGTAGTGAATTTAAATTTTTATAAACTAACGAAAAAAGGGGCAATTGATTCTAAAGATATCTAAAATAAATCAAAGAGAGTCTTATTAAATGACCAAAACCATATCCGTGGAAGTTATAATTTAAATAATTAAATTATATGCAAAAATTAAATTTTAATTAAATTGGGCTAAACAAATTTAAAATAAAGTTAGTATTCACTAGAAGGATAGTACTAAGATAAATCTTGAAGATTGAAAATATTCCAATATTAAAATGGAAACTAAACTCTTGTGGCTTAGAATTATTTGAAAAATAGCGTACTTCTTAAACTATTAGAGGCCTTTTCAAAATAAAAATTAAATTGGAATATTAATAAATCAAGCCAGAGAAAAACAATATTTCGATCATAAAGATTAAACTAGTTTTACAAATTTTATATCGATTCCATAATGTAATTCATTACAAAAATTTGAGACAGAATAATACTAAATTAAGGCATAATATTTGCATTTTATACAGGACACCGATCAATATAAATCTGCATAATATTTTTGTCTAAAAAATAAATAATCTGTTAAAGATGATATTGTTTTTGATTGGTTGCAACCAAAAGTAAATGAATAAAAATAATGTTTGCCCAATAGATGAAAATATATATAATTCTTTTGGCTTTATAAAACTTAAATTTAAATCAATGCAATCTAATGACCTGGTATATTTATGCAGCTCCTGCTGCTAATATAAGGATTTATTTTTAAATTCCTTGGTATTTTAGTTCACTTTACTTTATTTTACTCGCTTTAAAATATTTTTATTATCAAGAAGTTCCAAATAATTTATAGTGATTTATTACAGCAGTTACTGAAGGATGTCATCGGAAGAGGACTCTCTATTTGATATATTTTCTGAAGGATACAGCAGATAATTCCTCTATTGCCTTCAACCTCTCGACCTCGATATATATTAGCCCCTCCTCTCTTTGGAATCTATCAAAAATCCACTTTAACTTTCGAACAACCCAGTTAACTTCCAGAAAAATATCAGTTATTTGTTTTAACAAACCAAAACACCTGATTATTCCAATGAAATCTTTAACAGTTTAACTGGAGAAGAAGTTACTTCTAAATGTGAATTTGTTAGACCTCCAAGAAGGAGAAATTAAATTGAAATTAGTGAAACAACTGCAAAATAGAGGTAATTCATCATGAGAGGTACTAGATTTGAAACTCATAACCTAGGCAGACATTTTTTTCAGTAAACTCTTAATTACTTAAAACTCTTACAAAATTTAAAGCAAATAGGACTATCAGAAATTGAACTGATTGAGAAATTTATGAAATCCAAAGGAAGTTTAAAATCCTACAACAGCTTATTTAAAAATGAAGTAATCAGACAGAGATGCCTTCTCTATTATTCTTCCAGTCACGCAATTGAAAGCATTTTAGGCTCAATCTCTATATCGATTACTATGAAAAAGACCATGATTAAATTTGTTGGTAAGCTCCGGAAATTACTTTATCAACCCTCGAAAGGCTGGAAGTGATTTTGATTTGATTTGATTTTAATAATTACAGACTGTTCTAGAATATTTTGCTGCAGTCTCGAGTTCGATTTTAGAACGAGTAATGGAAGTTATTATTTTTTTGTGTATACTCTTGTAAAAATACGTTGTTCTTTGACTTAGACTTCTTACTAAAGCATAGTTTTTAGTTACTTTACAAAGATGCGGAATATATATTAATGAATTAATAAATTAAATTAATTCTAAAGGTATCTAAACTTCAAATAAAATCATTCTGCCATATAAAACGATAATCTTCCCAAATAATCTGTGAATAATAAAATGTTCTTTCCTTTTTATTTCCAATATTAAACAAAAAATAGCCCTACGGACAGTAGATATAATCCTAATAAAAAAAGATATAGATTGCAGTGATGTCGTAAACTGAATATTATTATTGATTGGATTACCAGTCATTCGTTATTAATAATTTAAAAATCTAAACTAAAACTTGTATTAATCTTTTCATCGTCAAAAATATAAACTAAATTTGAACATAAGTGAAAAATTATTAATTATTATTTTAGGTTTATAAAATATCGTTTATTACGAATTTTTATTTCAATTGTTGTATATTATAGTAAGTTATATTCAGTTGAAAGATAAATCAATTCTTTTCTTCTGAAACACAATATTGGAAAGCTTACCTTTGATAATTTATCATTTAACTTGCTGCGTTCTTTGTGGGACTGCACTCCGAATCTTTTAAATCATTAACGATTTCTTCAGATGATTTTTTTAAAAAAAAAATCTTCAGAGATAATTAAAGACCTTAATTTTTCCCAGTGATGTCAATGCATATTTATGTTCTGCAAAAATCAGTATATAATTTTCCGTTTGCATATCAAAAAATAAGTGTCTTCATCCTGTAAAAAGTTTCATCTCATCTATGTGAATTTTCGATAATGAAGTTTATCTTCTTAGAGAACTTCTATTTGGTGGTATTAGTTTAATTTTTACAATCGCCCAAGCCCCTATATATTTAAATTTTGACTGCTATAATATTACTTTAGAATTATTAAATCACTCTATGCCCTCTAAAGCTTTAAGAACAAGGAAATATAGTGAAAGTGTTTGCATAGAACTCAAGCCGACAATCTACAAAATGAAAGTTTAGCAAAATCAGCGGACTCTGAAACCTCGTTCAAAAAAAGAAGCCCTTTTAGATCAACAAGATCTCAAAAAACAAAAGGAGGAGAAATCAAAACAATAAGCCCATTATTGTGATGATTCGAGTTCCAGCACCGTCTGCCACAGTTTTTGGGACGTTGATTTTTCAGAATTAGACGAATCAACCGACTCCACACCTATTATATTTTATAATAAGTGATTTGCTTCTCTTATTTTTTCATCCTTATTATTTCAAAACTGCTTAAACTATGCTCTTTTTTGCTTATTGACTATCTTTAATTTTATTTTTTAGCAAACAAGCCTTCGGCAAACAAAACTTAATAAATATACTATCTTTGCTAAGAGCAGGATGGTTCAATCATTTATGATTCAATGTTGTCTAAAAAATGGTTATTGTTATGAATAACTCCAGTTTTTCAGGAAAATTATGATCATAAATTCGAGAAACATAATATTGATCTTTGAAATTCTGATTTATACTTCGAATATTTTTTTATATAAGGAGTGCACTCTATCGGGGCTTCAATTTTTATCTGTTTATTTGTGGGAACCACTTCTTAAAATTATTTTGGCAAAACTATTTATGAACTTATTAATATTGGCAATCAATTTTTTAATTTTGTAAAGACTGATACCTGGATGAGTCTTTCAGCCATAATCAGCTTAGCTCATGAAAAAGTGTTTAATAAAAAAAACGCCTTGTATTAAATGCCACATGTAGTGTTGTTCGATTTGCAATATTTAAATATAAATTGGGAATAATATAAAGAAGAGTCAAACAAAAAGGAGAAACTACTATACTCGCATTTTATGGGATGAACCGATGCAATTTGCAATAATTGGACTAAAGGCATCGAGATTATTCTCAATAAAAATGGAAAATTAAGCATTAATTTCAAACAATAATATTAAATAAATTTTAATTGAAAACAACTGATTAATTTTTATGATTTTGCTCAATTTTAGAAATTATATGGCACGCAAGCCGTGCAGTAATTTTAGTAATTATTTTATATTCAATTTAACTCATCAGCTAAACGCTGAAATTATTTGCTTAATTCGATTCTCAATAATTAAATCTATTAATTACTTCCTATTTAATAGGAGCACCAAAGTTAAAAATTAATCACCTTCATTTCTTAGATTTGTTGTTAACTCGAGGGAAGAGATTAAAGAGTTTGAATTTAAGAAGTTCGTGTGTTTTTGGACGCAGATTTGGGTCTTTTTGAACTAAAGCTTCAATGAACTCTTTTGCCTCGGGAGGAATGTCAACAGGATAATCGATCTTATTTTTGTCTACCTCAATTACAATACTTTTACATTTACTATTTTTTACATTATTATGGTCTTTTGATCCCCTTCGAAAGGGACTCTTCCCGTCAACAACTCGTAAGTAAGGACACCAATACACCAAATGTCGACAGACGCATCGTAATTCTTTCGCTATAAAATTTCAGGTGGAGCGTAATCAAAAGTTCCACAATAGGTTTTCCTAGAAGTTTAGACGACTGCTGACCATCCAAAATCACAGAGTTTTGCCACACCTTCTGTGCTAATGACGATGTTTTCCGGCTTGATATCTCGATGAGCAATAGATTTTTAGTGCATATATATTAATGCTTAAATGATATCTCTGAGATAATCGATTGCCTCCCTCAAATTGAGGTGATTGACCTCATTAAGGTAATCAAAAAGAGTGCCACCATTCATATACTCCAGAACTAAATAGATGTCATCTTTTTATTCAAAACAGCCATAAAACTTGACAATATTAGGATGGTCAAGGCACGAATGCAGTCTAATTTCTTTACAAAACTGATCTATCATTTTGAACTAAGCTACTTTACTTTTCACTACCTTTTTTAAAGCAGCCACAAAACCAACATCTCGATGCCTGCTTCGAAATACCTATCCAAATTTACCTTTTCCAAGGGTAATGCCAATTTCAAAACCATTCACTATCTTAGATTTTTGCAATACTCCTTTTCCTGCTTCTAATGCAATTTTTTCTCTCACCTTGCTCTCGACTATTTCATTGAGAGATTTAAATGGTTTTTTCTCCTACTCCCCGTTCAAAGTCTTTCTCATTGCTGAACTTTTACTTGTATTTTCATAAGGCTTGTATTTAGTAGGCGTTGTAGAGTAATTGGCACTCTGGTCCAATTTTTTTCTGTCAGCAAATAATTTCATCGGAGTACGTGAGGTAGTTGTTTCTATATGGGAAGCATTATTTTTGAGTTTTTCATTAGGCTTTAAAAAACTAGTTGTCTAAACTGTTGGAATTTTGCTTACGAAGCTATTTTTGAAAGCATTAGGCTCGTTGATCGGCTTTTTCATATCAGGAATATTGGTACTCAGCTTATTGACTGGATTGAAGTGAGTGGTATTTCGAAGACTGGTATTAAGACTATTTGTTTGTTAAAATTTACGCAAAACATTGGAACAGGACCCTCTCAAAAACTGATCATTAGGTTGTTGCTATTCCGTCCTTACTTCATTGTTAAGAAACTGAGGACGAAACTTATTTTCTGTTGAAACACCAGAATTGATGGTCGAATTATCAGACGGAGTTACTTTTTTGCGGACTGGACTCTCCACTGGCTAGGATTTATCCAAATTCTTTCCTGGAGCTTGAGTATTTTAGTGTCGATGCTGGGCCTGTTGACCTCCAAATTGTTGAGGAAACCCATTGTTATTGAAGCTGCGAAGTTGATGCTGTTCTGGCATGGAAAATCCATAAGATTTTCTGACTATATGTGGTGAGTTGTCATTGGATTGCATAGTGTTTTATTAATACAAAGTTACTCCACAAAAAGATTTAACTATCCCCCAATTTCCAACCGTAAAAAATAGTAGATACTTTCGAATATGAACTCAATAAACCTCATCTTTTATTGCTAAAAAATAAAACTTGATCATAAATATTCTTATAAAAATTATTTTGAAGAGCGGAAGAATATGTGGGAGGATATTTAACTAAAATTAAAAAATACTATTTCATACTATCAAACTCACTTATGAATATCTTTTAAAATTCTGTAAAAGATTCTGGCTTAAAATTGTAAATATTCATGACACAAATCACTGATACCATTTTATATATTTTAAAGTAACCTCAGCCCCTTCTATGATTCGCCCTTCAATTGATTCCTTGAAAGCAACCTTTACCTTCCCACTATTTCCAAATCCAGCATCAATTTTTCCTATCAGGTCACACTTATCTATCTAAAGTTCCTTACCAATAAATGTCTGTAAATTAGTTTCTTTGGTGAATAAATCCTTCACTATAATGGAATAACTATCAACAACACGGTCAACTGATCCCTTCTTAATTTTTTACTTGTATAACTTGAGCTCTCTCTCTTCTTTATCATCGAAGATTATTTGAATACTCCCAAAAAAAGCAATTCGACACGCTTTCTCATCATTATCGATGTCTGGCTTGTAACCTATTATTTTAAATCCCTCATTTGTATAAAATTCCTTTGCAAATTCTAGAATTGCAAATATCTTAGTTCCCTCTTATTTACTATCCTTTGCCTATTTAATCATGTCTTAACTCACCTCACTGATAGCTAAATAGGATTATTTCAAATCTAAGTATTTGGCTTAAGAATAGAAAAGACGTATCTCTGCCTAAACCGTTTGATGTCCGGACATTATATTAAAGCGAGACTTGTTCTTGATTTATCGCTTGTAGAGGCGTACAAGATGCAGATCAATAGCACACTTCTTTGTTTTTCTAAGATAACCAGGATTGCAGGCAATTCCGCGTTAAATTAAGTCAGCTTCCAAGTGTTGCATTAGCATAGCAATCCTATCACCTTGCCTACCAACCTGAATGGGTTTACGAAACATTTCCATTGATTTAACTTTGCACTTCTGTTGAATTTAGCATAATTAAATTTCCTCGCCGGGTTTAATCCTACCTTCCACAACTGTTCCTGTAATGACTGTTCCCTTTCCTTTTATCTTGAAACAGTGATCAATGAGGTACAAAAATTTGTTTTCAGCTTTTCTTTATGGAAGATCTATTTCATCTAATAAAATTGACTTGAGAGTGTGACTAAATTACTGCTCATTATGTTTGGTAGAAAAGGGCACCATCCTGACATTTTATCCAAATTTAGTTTTCCCAAATACTTTCCTTAGAGCAGAAATCTTTGTGTCAACTACTTTTTTGTCTTCGATGAGGTCTACTTTGTTGAGGACAACTATCATCTTTTTCGTATATAGCTCTGCAATTATGATGCATTATGCAGTTTGAGCTTGAATTCCTTTAGTTAAATCGATGACTAAGAACATTATATCAATGATTTGCGCTCCTCCAATAATTGTGCGAATTAAAGAAGCATGTCCTGGACAGTCCACTAAAGTGAACTGAAGATATTCCTCTTTAACTTTGAAACGTGTTGGCGTTCGTGAAAAGAAAGCTGAAAAGCCTAAGTCTAGAGTAATTCCTCTTTCTTGCGATTGTGGATTTTTATCAAGACTAGCTGTGGAAGTGACTTAACTCAATAAACGGCAAAGAGATGTCTTGCCAGAATCCACGTGCCCAAGTACGCCTACATTAATATTGATGCAGTGCAAGGGCTGCATAGATGCAATTTCCTACTTGGAGAGATCTAATAATTCTTTCTCCATAAATAATAATAAGGGTACTCATAATTATCCCGATCGTGAATGCTATTTATTTAATATTGTAGGAAATTCTGCAAATGGGAATTAACTATTTGAATAAATAATTTTACGATTACTTTCTTGCTTGCTTTTAGCAATAATAGATTTACAAGCTTTGTTCTCTTAATGTATATATTGGCTTTGAGTTTATATCGATGGAAGATGAATTCGAGTTTAAAAAAGAATTCCATCATTCTAAAAGCAATAACAAATCATTATTTAAAACACAAAAGCAAATACGAATGCTTGCACCTTCAGTCAATTCGAGGAAGATGAATTAAAGTATTGCTCCCATGAGAAGAAAATAAAAGTTAAAGACAATCAAGAAGGCCATATCAACTCGTAAGAAGATATAATTTCAGAAAACATTAGCCAGAAGAAAAAACATCTATTAAATATTTCAAGGAGTAATTCACAACATTAATTTGCAGTCATCAAAATAAATGGCAAATGTAGTCATTAGCTCAAGCAATCGTAAACCTATTAAAATGTCAAATCAGCTCGTTGACACGCTCTACCGTCAAAATATTAAAAATTACAATCCATACATCGCAACTCTCGAGCAATTATAACAATAGAAATAGATAAATCTAATTGAAAGGTAGCGCATCAGTAATCTGTGCCATATAGGGGTTACTAAACTCTTTTTAAAAATGAAAAAGTTTGCAATACCGCATACTTATTATCGAGTAAATATGCTTATTAGAACTTATATGTGGTAAGAGATGTGTTAGCTGGTCAATTATAAACAAGAAAACTACGATAGTGTTATTTTTATACCCGCAACTTAAATGGCATTAAGCTTTAACCCCTTTAAATACCCTGCAGGGATAGATGAAATAATCCCAAAAGATTTCTATTCCTCTATTATCGTCGAGGTCAATCGTATTATTACTGCAGAATATGTGAGATACAAATTATCGAATATTTTCAATTTTGCAGAGTCTCTTACGGGCAAATTAATACTGAGCTTATTGGGCATAGTCTGCATGATTTTCGTGCTAAATAGAAGCAGATGTATCATATTTCTCATTTAGTTTTTCTTCCTATTATTTTTGCATTTTTGGTGATTTGGATATTATACTCAATTTATGAGTGTATGAGCAAATTAAACCAGTTGGTCTTGTCAAAAAATGTGACATAGTCTATTTTAAAGCTAATTAATCAGCTCTTCGAACAGATTCGGACAGATCAGGTAGAATGGAAGACTGGACAGGACTTTTATTGGCTGTAAATCCACTATATCAAGAAAAAGAAAAAGAGCCCCCAATTAAATTAATGAGCTCAAGCGTTCTTGATCCTGATATTTACAATTATTTTTTAAATATATCATTAAATAGCGAGCCTAATTTAAATTGGTTGAGATCATTTGCTGGTGAATGGAGCACAATATGGCTACCAAGAACAAAGAGACAACCCCCAAGGTTACTAGTACCAAAATAATTATATGCAAAAGTACCCCATTTTTGATTCGGAATCATCACTTAGATGACACTCAAATGTACAGGTTGTATTATTCAGGAAAAGCTGTCTTCATTATGATAGAACAGTTCCACAAGGCAAGCGCACTTATAGCTATACAGGAGAAGTTATCAAATGCGTCAACAGTCTGCAAAAGAATTCAGGACTGGACCAAAGATGGAATATTGAGAGGGATAATGAATGCGAGTACTATGAACAAAATAAGCCTTCAAAACTTAGCCAAACCGAGAAATTATAAAAAAATACGAAAAGAATAAAAATCGAGCAACAAAAATAAAAATTCAATAAAAATTCAGCAATCTCATCTAAGAAGAATCTAAATCCCACTTAACAAATATAAGCATAAAAGTAAATTGAGGACTACGAACTTTAACAGACTAATAAAATAAGACAAAATCTTTCTGAGTAGGCTGAGAAGCTTAGGAGATTATATAAGTAACGAGCATAAAATGATATAAAATAGCAGCAAAGTGATTAAATTTAAAAGTTATCAAATTAAATTTATAGGCTCAAAATGCAAAATCTATAATTGGAAAGACACAAGTGGTAAAAACAAATTTAATGTAATAAAAAGGTATAATTTGACACCTAAAAGCAAACTCGTAAAAATAGCATTTCAAAGGTTAGATACGATCGGGCATAATTAATAATTCATAAAAATAAATTTCGTAACAAGCATTGCAGCGAGGATACAGATTCATCATTTTCATCTTTCGAATTATTATGATTTAATTGAGTTATTTATTTATGAAAATTGATGCTTAATCATGCACACTTATTATTGAATCGGAAACTCATGAATTCTTTCATTTAATCTTCGCTGACCATTTCCCTAATATTTTATATTTTAATTTCTCCCTTGACTCCAAAGCGAATCAATGTTTCTGTTACTAATTTAGAATAATCCTCTTCTTGCATAAATGGTTCTCTATAAATAAGCTTGTAGACCTTCACAAGATCGTTAGAGTCAATTTTTTGATTTTTATCTGTGTCGTAAAGTCTGAAAAGATATCTGTACTTGGCTTATGCATCTGTTTTCACGTGGAAAATTAAGAGTAAATGTAAAAACAATTAAAAATTTATACGCTTAGCCTTCAAATTTTTCATCTACTACTCGAAGAGATCGATTATTCGAGGATATAGAGGATGATCTCTGAGATAGGTGACCTCTTCTAAATCTTTAATTTATAGCGATTTTAAATTCTTTTTATCCAACAAGGCGAACAACTGTTAAAGATATACCATTTCCTTTGAGTAGTAAGGCGGAATATCAGAAAGTTTATCTTTAGCAAGTTCTCCTTCATATTTAATCCACTCATTATATTACAGCAACTTTGATTTTTGGTCTTCGCTTGAGGAACCCCCCATTATATGAGATTAATAAAAATAATAAAGTCTAATATATAAATTGCATACTATACTTCATTATTCTTAATAGAGCGAATGATTATGGCGATTTATTTCGACTATCATATGTCCAAGAAGTTCACGAGTTTTGGTGCATTAGTGACTTTGGCTGCTTTTTCTCCTTCGGGCTCATCAAAGTCTCTGTATCCTTATCTCCTTCTGTAATTGTCCCGTCTATATCCGCTTTGATAATTAATTTTTCTGCCCTGTGATCTGTCTCCCAATGAATTAAAAGTGATCTTGAATGGGTCCTTCAAATACAGTTTTTCCATAATAACTTGAATTTTCTACGTAAATTTAATCATACCTTGAATTTAATCTCTTCATGCCGAGCAATCATATGCTTTGCTAAGAAATCACAAGTCTTAAATTTCTTTTAGCAATACATACACTTCCAACTATCCCTCACATCATCCTTGCCAACTTTTTAAGTTTCACGAATATATAGTTAAATTTAATCTCGAAGAATACTCATATAATCTGGGACTTCAGTGCCCTTCAGTATGCGATCCTCTGATTTTTGCTGAATTACTTTAAAAACAGGCAGAACATTTTCAAGTTAAGTTGTATCATCTGAGATGCGAAGGAAAGATGATCCTCCTTTCAGAGACAATATGCGTTAATTTTCATACATTGTGCCAGTAAAATAATCATAGGCATGCACACGGCGTAGATATAAGAGAAGTGTGTCAAATTTAGCAGTGATGCTGGGGTATTAACGTTCGGCAATAGAGTTGGCTGGTATTCCAATTTATTAATCTAACTTGGCAATTAGCCGAGTTAAAGTATCAATATCTGATTCCATTCTAACACTAGGATAGTTTTTAAGCACCTTAACCCTTTTGACTTTAGTATTCGACTTTGAAACAGTCAGAGGTTAGTTCTTAATCATGACTCCACTTAAGGTCAACGCAGCTCGATTGCAAGTCTCCTCAGAATTGAATTAGATCCAACAATAACGTGTAAGGTTCATTTTTTTAACGGGATCAGACATCATCAAATATTTGTAACCTTATAGTTTTTCAACAACCATTCGAATATCGTAACGAGAAATTGGGCGGGGAACAGCTTTTATAAAGAGCGTATAAAGATCCTGATCAAAACCAAAGTATGGTTCCCTTGTGATATCAATGAGAGGATTCATATGTATATCGAAAGTTTGGTTTAAAATAAAACTCAAGTTACTGTTGCCCTATTCTTATTCGTCGACCTGCTCCACAACTCCGAGCTGAGACTAAATGATAATTTCATATTTACTGGTACCTTGATTCTGAGATCGATATTGTCGAAATAACCTTCTTCCAGTTTGCTTAAAAAATCAATACTGAGTCTTTTGTTGTTTTCTCTTCGGTCCCTCTCTAATAAATCTAAGACTTCAGGATCATATTTTTCGCTAAACCATGCATCTTTCTAAATAAGCACTGTTGTACCTTATATTATTTAAGAAACTCCTAGTTTTGACGAAGCTCCCAATCACGTTTATATTTTTCATAACCCTTTTGCAGAGACTCCGGGCTTATCTTCTCTGTCTGAATAAATTAAGAGAAACTTGCAAATTACAAAAGTGCTTGAATGATAAAAAGGGAGCTGAAAGTTCTGGGATTAAAATTTTAATCTTCCGGTCTCTGTCCCGATCTAAATATTAACATGCTAACTTTCGCCTCGATCATGGCGGCGCTCGCGTTCTCTTTCTCTCGAGCGGCTTCTGCTGCGTTTTTCTCTATTTTTGGGTTTGGCCTAATCAGAGGAGCTCTGAATATCGCTTCCGCTATTCATCCAAATAATACTAATGCTAGATGGTATTCCGTACTTAAGCAAATTGATGTTATTACAAACGCAATCTACAAAATAATCGATTAAATTGAATATATTTATATTCACATCGTCTATCAGTTTTTGTTTGAAGAACTTGAGGAAAGTACGCCACTTGAATCACTTGATTGGCTGGGATCTCGGCGGTCTTTTCTTCGAGTTTATTTTTTTTATCCACTACGACTCCGTTTCTGTCTCTGCTTTGATTATTTTTCACTTTTTTTATGTCGCTTTTCTACTGAATGCGATCTGCTTCTTCTCTTTTTATGATGACTTTTGCTTCGCTGTCTTTATCGATGTTTTTTCTTCTTTTGATCACGGTCTCGGCTTCTCTATCTTCTCTCTTTTTATTCAGATTACTTCCTATATCTCCTCGGCTAGTTTTTTAAATTCTGATTGAATTTATTGTTATTTAGCTTGTATCTTTTGGCATTCAATTATTCCAGTCTTCTTCGATGTAAGTCTTAACTCTTCTTTTTTTACTATAGCAAGCATTCAGGCTCAAATAAAATAATTCATACAATTCCACGGGAGGAGCGCTGAGCCTCGTCGAGGATATCCCACAATTAGCTAACAAAAGTCAAAGTTTTATCTTGGAGAAAACCACTGATAGCTACATGAAGAAGTTTAGCATTAAGTTTTTATTCTTTTTATACACTCTAATCGATAAGGCTGAGGATAGTTCCGCTTATTATATCATCCTCCTCTCCTAATAATTTTATGAGATGCTTTTAAATCCATACTTTGACGAGCTAAAGATCAATCTAGATGAGAGAGACTTACTTTGGCAAGGTCAATTTTGATATCGTACTTATCAGGCCATTGACTTTTTTCAAGCATCTTCTTTGTCTTATCACAAAACCTGGCATCTTGATCATGAGTTGTTCCGCGAATCATTTCAAATATATATATCTATTATTAAAATAACCTTTAAAATGTGAGCGTGAATAGCAACTCTTCAAGCAAATTAATAGTTGTAGTAAAATAGATTTGACTCATTTGCTCGCCAAAAATATAAATCTACTAATTCGGCAATATTTTTCATATTTTCAAATGCCCTTTGAGTTAGATAGTCCCTCGATTATCTTGGTTTACATATAAATTGAATAACTATCCGATAGTAGATTGCAACAATGAAAGAACATAAATTATGTCAATTATTAATCTCATTCATTCATCTGAAGACGCTTTTTCGGGGTGATTAATTCTCTTAGCAAGAGTTGGGCTGTACATGTATCTCTAATCAATTGGTCAATAGATTGCTTCATTTCTTCAGGATAATCTTTGGCAGTCTTTGATAAATTATTTTTGAGTGAATCAAGGATTGATTTTGCGTTGAGAATATTGCCCTCGTCGAGTTCTTGTTTACCAAACTGCAGCATTTTCTTATTGCTCTCGATGGTATCTAACCATTTTTTAGTTTCTTTGTCTATCATATTTTCGTTCATTCTTCCGACAGCTTATATAATGTAAAGGTTTTTTCTAGATTAGAATAAATTGTGGTATTACAAATAGGGTAGAATATTGATCAACCTATTGTGTCCCATAAAATTATATAAATTAAAAATAAAAATATTTTAGAAAGCTTTAGATATCTATGATTTACAATATAATAATAGGCATTTAAATAAAGTAATTTACTGGAATAAACAAAAAATAAAAATTTTGAATTTCATTTTTATGAAAATGAGTCTATGAAGACATATTCTGTATATTCTTTCAATTCTCTATCAATGAGTATTGTTTTAAATGTACTAAATCTTGAATTACCTTCTAAAATATGAAAATATAATTCTATCTTATTCATAATTTACCAATAGACAATAACCATAGACAAAATTAATAATAATTTTGTTAGTAAATCAAAAATACAACTATAAGAGTGAGTAGCCTTGATTCAGAATAGTATTATGAAATCATTTCTTTTTTGATGCAAACTTAGCCATAAACTTTTGGTTACGAATTTTTGTTTTATATGTCTTTTATTGCCCTAATGCGCTCATTTATAAAGAATTTGAATTACCAGCGGATCTCGATGACATTCCCAGGCTTTCCGTATCGAATGGTTGGCGAGGAGTAAAATTGCTCACTTCCAGTCGTCCGCTTTTATTTCTCTAAAAAATAGTACCTTGCGATTTTTACTCTCCCAGCATATCCCTCGCTTCTTAATCCGAAACAGCTTCTTATAGATTATCGCAGAAAAGCAATTGACTTACATGATCTAATTTACTAAATGATTACCTTTTACGTTGATGTCACTAACTAAATTTTACTAATCCTGCGCCTAAACCTCCGACTTCTCTCTATTTTTAATGGGTGATCTATCAGAATTCAATTGTAATCTAAAGTTAGGCTTGGAGGAGATATTTTCCAATTTCAATCTTAAATCATGTTTTGAGGGTATATTTTTGGAATGAAATGATTCATCAAGATGAAACTCGTCTTAACTTGCAATTATCTCAGCACTATTTTTGAAATGTAGTTTCAATTTTTCAACAAAGGTTTCCTTCAAAGATAGTATCAATTTTTAAAGTAACTTAATAACCCCATGATTTGAACTGTATTAGTAGAACTGTTGGCAAATATTTTCGCAATTCTGGATAATCGTTCGTTCTTCAGAATCATCTCCATAGATTTGAATAATTATTTAGTGAATTTTCTCAAAGAATATTTTTTTCTATTGTTATGCCTTGGCTTGTTGTAAAATTGGATTTAATTAATTGTCAGGTGATCTAGTTTTGTTTACAATTTAGGAGATATTTTTTAATCCGCCTGAACAGTATCGCTCCAATTATCTTTTCTATCCCTCCTCACTCATTTGGTGATAGCTAGATACTTCAATTTATATCTTCTTTTCTCTTTTGTGCGGAGAGAATTAAATTAGATTCTTTAAACTATTTACGCCTGATATATTTTTTACGATATCGCTTTCATTTTATTCAGTGGTTGCCCCTCTCAGTTAATTAATAATATTCACTAGCACTTTCTATTGTTCCTCATAATGTTTAATCCTCATTTCATATTATTTTACTTTTGTATCTAAATAGGATCGGATACTTGCAACATCATTCTGAGAACGCCTCAATTCTTACACAACTTATCTATATTTGACTTGCAGCAAATTTTCATGAACTATACTAATATTGGATGTCTTTTATGATGATAAATCGTTTAATACTTGTATCTGCTCATTTAACATTGAATTGTGAGTAGCCATCTTTTAGACTTATCTTTTTTGTTATTACAGCAAAAATTATAGTTCCTTAATTTTCATATTGTGATCTTCAACTGATTTGGAAGTTTCAGTCTGAACAATTTATAAATTTTGATATTTCTTTTTTAAGACAGTCAATTGGTCCTTGACTTTTTCTTTCTCGTTTCGATAGATCAACACTTAAGAATCAATATCGTCCTCCTATTAATGATCTTCAAATAAAATTTTAAGTTGATATTCCTCTGATGTTAAATTAATGACAAGACTTGGAAATTCGACTTTATCACCGATCCATCGCAGTCTACGTTTAAATTCCTATGTTCTATTTTGAGAAATGACCAGTCTGCCTAGAAAATGTTCGAGTTATGTTTGAATGCGATCTTTTTATTTTTTTAAACTTTAACACTGTTTGGCTATTTTGTTTTTCACTTAGAGTCTCATTTCAGATTCGAATTTTAAATTCTTCTTTTATATCTCTCTCACTTAATCGAGAATTTTAAGTTAATGCTGTAAACGCTATCTTTAACGCTTCTAGCATTAGAGGAGCTGCGAAGCTGTCTTGAATTTAGATTATAATAATTAAATTTAGTGATTGCATTGATTAATGATGAAATTAAGCTTGCTTAACTGAAGTTAATAATTAGTTTTAGATGATTAGTTAGATTCAGAAAGAGTAGAGAGTTACTGCTAATGATAATGTTTTTGCTCAGTTATAATATTCTATTTTTGTGAGATAATTTAGACCTTTTCAAATAGAATATTTTCAATCTTTCTCTTTTATTAAGCAAATTATTTTTAAACAGTTTTAATTTATTCGTTAAATCTAATATTTTGATCGACGATTGTCTGCTATTTGATTTGAATTATTAATTCTTTTGAACTAATCACTTATTCAAACGACCTTTTTTATGCTTAAAATTCTTCCTTGACATTCTACATTTCTTCAGTATGAGCAATGGTTTATTAAGTTAACTGTTGTTCTTTAGCCTTGAGTCTGGATTTTATTGCTGAAATCATTTCCTCTATCTATTTAATTCTTCGGTCAGATTATTTGCTTAATATGTCAGCATTGCCTTTAACTTTGTCAATCTGTTCATTATGGTCTAGGTTTTGTTTCATCAAAGCCTTTTCCTTTTAAGATATTTGCTATTGTAGTGATTTTATCAAAGCTTAGAGAGACTGTATTCTCTTGTTATCCTCATATTTTTGTGATTCAGCTTCAGATTGCACTCTCATTAGTTATTGGTATTGTTAAATAGCCTGTTAAACAAGCCCTTTCTCTTTTTATGCGATGGTTTGAGTCTTTTAAGCAATCTGTTGTTCAAATTATATTGTAGCATTCTTTATTTGCTAATTAAACCTCATATCTTGATCGACTATGATCTGCTATTTATTTTCAATAATTGTTTCTTTTAATTGAATCATTTATTCCAAATTCTGTCTTTATTATTAAAATTCTAATTTTACTTTCTAAATTTCTTCAGTATGAGCAATGGTTTATTAAGTTAACTGTTGTTCTTTAGCCTTGAGTCTGGATTTTATTGCTGAAATCATTTCCTCTATCTATTTAATTCTTCGGTCAGATTATTTGCTTAATATGTCAGCATTGCCTTTAACTTTGTCAATCTGTTCATTATGGTCTAAATTTTGTTTCATTAAAGCAATTTCCTTTTACTCTATTTGTCTTATCAATAATTAAATTTGCTTTGTCAAGGATTCTATCAAAGTCTAGAGATCTTGGATCCTTCTGTCATCCTATGATTTTTGTGTTTAAGCTTGCAATTGCACTTTCTTTAAATCTATATCTAGTTATACGAGTTGTTGATCTTTTTATGCAATGGTCTGCTAGTTGCTGTGGATTGTTTCTTCCTTTTGGCTGATCACTTATTCCAAATTGCTTTTTGACGA
>Ga0302268_1000815_pt1 | contig 19096 bp, 8 predicted proteins | sample III_Bog_E2_1_FD_194554 | JGI IMG/M metagenome (GOLD analysis project Ga0302268, IMG submission 194554) | Peat permafrost microbial communities from Stordalen Mire near Abisko, Sweden - III_Bog_E2_1 | ecosystem: Environmental > Terrestrial > Soil > Wetlands > Peat | place: Sweden: Abisko... | reverse complement strand
TAAGATTTAAAATAATTTATGAAATCAATCATAGAATTATTATTGTCTGTAATTTTTATTTTGATGGATCTACCTAGAATATACAAAATCATTTAGCCTAAACTTTTATTGTTTGGCTGGTTAAGTTTATGTAATTATTATGGTTTCAGATTAAGCATAAATTTATTGATAATGTCCAGTTCAGAACCATTCAAAAATAATCAAAGCATGAACTCCACTCGCCATATGAGCAACAATCATTCCAAAAAAAGCAACTTTATAACATAAAACAAAACTGCAACTCCAATTTCTCTCGATTATGCTAATATTCCAATGCCGAAAGAAAGTCCCAGATGGCATCAATCTGCATCCACCTGGCGTCACACAAGTCATAAGCATAGTTTTTCTAGAAATAGAAGATTTAGCGATCATCATTGCAATCATAGTGATCTCATCTAACCTCAAATTCCATCTTCATTATCTTCTAAGAGCTGTACATTTGGTAGAGGAACCAGAAAACCCATTTCTACTGTGATTTTAAGAAACGCTAAATAAAAACCAGGACCAGATCGTTATGATTTTACTTTGGTTGATGAGCATTCTCGACATGTTTCAAAGGGAAAAACCTTTGGGCTAGGCTGGAAACATTATTAGAGGAATTATATTCAACATAGAGGCGATGTTTACGCATAGTTTCAAACAAAATAGAATCCCACAGCCCAATACTAAGGTACAATTATAATAATTTAGTTCGTGATAAATCAGGATAAGCCAAAGCAAAGTACACAATGTATGAACGACTAAAAATGTACTCATAAAAAATGGCCGAAAACAAGAATTGGGTGCCTGGCCCTTATCATAAAGTTAACGATAGAAAACTTTATGCAACTGTAGGTTTGAATGAAAGAAATTTTTCATTCGGGCAGAGAATAGATTTTTCTAAGCCTTTAAATGAAAATCCTGAAGCAATCTATAGAATTCCAGGGTTTTGCGATAGATTTACGAAGACAAGGCATAAAAATGAAAACCCAATCACTTCAAGAACTTGAATTGATAATGATTTGGACTTATAGACATATTTACTTCAATTAATTTATCCAATAATAAAAGGAGTGAGTGCTGCTTGATATAAAAATGACTATATTGAAATGGTTTGAATGATATTTTAAGAAGATAAATTTATAATAAGTTTCATCAATGAGTTTTCTCGATAAATTTAAAGGAAAAACAACATTTTTGACGAAGGGCTAAGCTTCATAAATTTTAGGTAAGGTTCGAAGGCATTAAATAGTAAAATAAATGTTATTTAGAGTTCTCCAACTCATATTAATTCTTCATTCACTTCCCCTTCTATAAATATGAAGCCAAAAATAATTCCCAATAATTATAAGCATAACAAATAAAAACTTTTAACCAAGGAAGTTGATTCTCCGAAGCTCAGTCCTTTTTATGTCTCAAATCCATTTTATCTCGAGGAGAGTGAAAGATAAAGATATTAAAAAGCGAAAAGAGAGAAGTAAATTCAAGAAAGATTGGAAAGAGATAGAAGGAGAAGAAGATAACTATAAACTAAATTTGCTTAATTTTAGCAATCTACAAAAGAACAGTATAGAAACAAGGAGTGGAAAAAATTAGGAGGGCTTGGCCCAAATATTGGAGGCGAATAATGGAAAAAGAAGAGTGAGCTGCACTCCAAAATGATGGTACAATTTAATTAAACAAGAAATTCGCCCAAGAGATCAAGGAGATAAATTTTTCCCGTTTAAAATGTGTATCTCCGATGAGTTATTCACATCTGAGTAAAGATAGTAAAATGGACGCAAGAACAAAAGCCTTATAGTACAGTCGAAGTATCCCAAAACCAATCCTAATGACTGGTTCAAAAATAATATAAAGCATTCCTCGATGCTAATCGATTGAGTAGTTAGAATAGATGCAGCAATTAGAAAGAAATCATCAAAAATATGTAAATTTGATGAAATAGATGTGAATATTTATCTTTTTTCATTAATAAGATTTATTATCTCTGTAATCATCATTGACAACCATAATATTAGTATTTTAAATAATTTATCGAATCAATAAGCATAATTAATTCGAATTGCTTCAATTTATGCTTTCTCTCATTGACTATACTTAAATAACTATTTACTTCTTGTTAGTAATGATTGGCTATAATTTATTTATATTATGAGCACCTTAGATGAGATAGTCAAAAAAATATATGGAGATAGACTCAAGAAGAAAAATAGTCAAGGCTATACCCACCATTTATATACTCTCTACCAAGACATCAATACTAAAGATAACTATTTTCTCAGAACTGTCGATCTTCCTGCACATTATCATATTTCCTAAGCCATTACCGAACTGATGACATAAAAATACAAAGGAACCATCAGTGAAATGAAGATTTTGCCCCTCAGCAGGAATTTTCAAATTTATAACTATTTGATTAGAGCTCCCGATAATAGTATTCTGCTAACTGCCTATCTAGAGATAAAGAGATAATGTTTATAAGTAATATAAATTGACTTTTTCCTGCGTTTTCTACAATTTATTGTGAACACCTTCAATATAGTGAGCCTGAATAAGTTGCCTTTATTTTCTCTGAGTCAAATTGGTATCACTGACTTTAATTAATTTACTCTTTGTGATCCTTCTTTTTATTTCAAAAACAACTAGAACATTAAAACCAATTAAAATTTTAGTGATTGGATAGCAAGCCTAATAAAATAATTCCTTGACCTGCCACTTATCTCGTAAGATCATCAAGAAATATTAAATAAAAAATTCGGATAATCTGCTACTATAGTAAAACCTCTAATCTAATATGTTATTTCTGGGATGGCTACCCCTTAACTCATGGAAACTAAAATATCATCCTTTATGAGCAAAATATCAGATTAAACAACAACAGTAACTTCCAGTTTTGCAGATGTTAATAACATAACTGAAAAGTCTCTCAAATTCCTTTCTTTTAAAAGAGAACAAAAATCTCATAAAATTAGCAAAATAGGTCGTGCTGCTCTAGTATGTATAATTTTAGGCACTCTAATTACTGCAGGATATTTCTGCTTTAAGTTTTTTAACCGAAAAATAGTTTGCTAGGATGGATACTTTCTAAGCGATAATATTTGCAAGACTTGCTCGGAAGGTTGTCTTCGATGCTAGACTGGCGAACCCAATAAATGTATGAAATGCTCAATTCAAATGTACTTAGTGTTAGAGGAATAAGACGATTCTGAAGGATTATGTCTTAAAGAATGTTGCGGAAAATTGATCAATATGCAAGTTTGTATTAGATAGAAGCAATATTCTTCAGATAAAATACATTAAGACTAACACTTGACTCAAATTTCAAGAGAACAAATCGAAGCTTTTTGATGATTGGTTTATCTTCAATATATTCTATTTAATCTTAATCTATTTCATATGTTGTTCATCAAATATAAACGTTTCAAATTTTTGATATCTACCTACTTAATATTTTTAATATCTTTACTTATATGGAGCGAGAAAATGCAGAATGGAAGTTTAACAGCAACTCAGTCATTTGTTTTAGTTGCCATACATAATTTGCCAATTCCCGTATGTTTATTCACGAAGACGGAAAGTTACTTTGCTACACATGTTCAGTAAATGATATCGACAGTCTCTCTTCAATTAAAATGCCATATAAAGAGTTTTACTACAACATTATTAACAAACTTCCTCTGCCTGATTACAAAACAGCCAAAGTATGCCTGTAATTTGTAAATAATTTACGAAGTAAAACGGATAGCCTATTAGGAGAAATCAGAAAATAAATATAAAATTTCGAAAAGGATCTAAACTAGTTTTTTTAGCAAACTGTTTATATTTGTAAAGGGTATATTGATAAGGTGAAAGCAATCGAGTAATCTTCGATAGAAGGATGGTATAAATTTCCACCTAAGAAAATTTAACAGGACAAATATATCTTTAACATAAAACAAAAACAGATTATCGCCTCTAAAATATAGGAATCTCTGAAGGGTTTAAAAGTCAACATTCCAAATATTGAACAAATAAAATACGATTCGGCAAAACCTTTAGAGCGAGTAATATGCAATAAGGTCAGCATTACAGCCGCTATTAGTGTCAGAGGACTACTGTATCAAGGCACCAATGATGGTAGAATCATCTATGAAACCGGATTGAGCTTTAAATAAATACAAGCTCATAGTTCATTAGTCAGAGCTTTTTCCCATGATCAGCAGTTTAAACTATATTCAGGAAGTGATGATCAATTAATAAAAGTATGGGATTTAAGGGAAGATAATCCAAAATTACTTGAGACATTTGGATGCATACCAGGTATTAAAAGCATACATCGGCAGCTTCTTTATGTTCCAAATGAAAAAGGTTTAGCTTCAAGCCGAGGACAGTTTGATTAGTATAAAATTAGACTATGGGATACAAATACTTTGGAAAATGTAAAAACACTATCAGGACATAGCGGATATATCAGAGGAATGGTAATAAATGATCGTAATCAAATTATTAGTGTTTCCTAAGACAGATACCTAAAAATATGGGACTTGAAGTCTTGCATGAGTGTGGGTGAATATTTTCATGGTAGGAAAATCTGTTATGTTTATGTCAAAAGCGAAAGTAATTTAATTTGTATTTCTGATGAAGATAACAAAATCCTCATTTTAGATCAAGATTCTCTGGAAATTGTCAATGGCATCTATCTTGGCAAAAAGATTCAATATGTAGCAGCAGACCATTATATTTATGTTCATGTTGGAAGCTATGTATTTATATATACTTGGCTTCTTTATCAGGTCGAAAGGGTTGATTTGGGATCCAGCTTTACTTCCACAAACATTCTATAAATGGGCACAAAATTATTTATTACTGATGCTCATGGATCTTTACATGAGCATCAGCCATCCAGCCTTAGTAACTCAATTGCATGATTACTGCATATAATATTCACAAGTTACTGTGAATTCTTAAATCCTTTCATTTTTAATCAAATCTACAATGATTTACTTGTTAAAAGAATACAGTCAATGTCTTTTTGATATACTTATGATATTAATAAAGATGATCATAGGTCGTTAGATTTATCTTCAGGAATAGTCTTTATCAATAAATTGAATTCCTTTCGCAGTACTATTGTTTATTTCTCTAACCACTCTGTTGCTTTTTTGAGTTCTCTCATGGGTTCTCCAACTAATTCTTAGGTATGGACTATGTTGGCACGTTGAACTGGCATTCTTCTACATTTTTATATTTTTTAGCGTAGACTTATTCCTCTTGCCCTAATTTATTGTAAAATATCTTGATATTCCCTTTCATGAGGCCACGGCTTTCGATTGTTGGGCATAAGTCTAATCAAAGTTCCTCTTAAATTAAATGCCTTGAGTCTTATTTCTTGATTTTTTTGCTTTATCATTAAACATTTCTCAACAATAGCCGAATTTATGTTGTGGTCTCTGGCGGGAAGTTCAAAGCTAAATTTATTCAAACTTTAGCTAATAGATTGCTGGAAGGATTGAAGTAAATATATGAGTCCTGCAAGTTCTCTCTGTTGGAGACAGTTATTAATCTTTTCCAATACATTTTTAACTTAATTTTCAGATTTGCTATTAGGATTATTGTTGTTATTGTTATTTCCTCTGTTGCTAAAATTCATTTAAGCGGTAATTATAGGGTCTTAATTTCAAACCTAATATAAAGATATATTTAAAGAGTGAGAACAACGTAAATTAAGAAATATTCATAGCTTTATTTACTATCTTAATTGCATAAAGGAAATACCCATGAGATAGAAATTATATTTATTGATGTTTGTTATCTTTGATAATAGACTGATAAATATTAAGCAAAGTATCCTCTTATTTTCTTTTTTGTTAATCTAAAAATTTCAATAAATCATTAATTAATATTTTTGGATTAATACTTATTGTTATTATTTTATTAAATATGCATCATACTGTTAAGAGGATTATGAGATATTTGATAGATAAATAACCTTTACAGATGGACCTCCATTTCTCATGGAAAATCTTCTTTCTGACTATTAATAATAAATTATCTATTTATTTATTCAAAGTATCGTATAATTTTGTAGGATTAATATAACCCTAAAAAAAGGAGTATAAATATCTCACCTCTATAAAAAACAAATATAAGTAAAAAATAATTTGTATCTTTAAATTAATTAAAATTATATGTTTAATTTTAGTCTATCTTTTGTAAATCAAATCTTCAAAAGCATCAATTTCTTTAATGTGTCCAGTCGTTAATCCACCATCTTCCTTGTTAGTTGTGGAACATTTTCTAAAGTCTAGTATTACTGTTTTAATAATTTATATATTTTATTACCACATTTTCATCCCATTTTCCAACGTAGTAATAATAGCAATGATCATGTCCATCTTACTTATAATATCTTTTTCTAAATTTCCAAATTTATGGTGTCCATTAACAACTCATTCTATAAGATTCTTTATTATCGATACATATGTAGACAGCTTCTCCATAATTGACTTTAAAATTTATCCACCAAGTTACTTACATGTCATAATTTCGCGAACACTATGAGCACCCTGAACAATATTTACAGGAGTCTGAAAATGAATATGTCAAATTAGCGTGCCTCATGTTGTATTTTTAAAATATAATTAGAATTAAAATATAATCAGTTCTTGTGGATGACAATAAAAAGGTAACAAATTAATAGAATCATATTTTATAATCCTTCTTATTGGCTATCCGAAAGGGGTTTTTACTGGCTTATCCATGATATCGAAAAGTTAGAGAAAGGATGTGAATAAAATATCATTTTTAGATCTCGTATCACTAAATTTATTTCAGGGGTAATTATAATGGTCTTAATTTCAAACTTAAACCATAAAAATTGTCAACAATTATCTATATTATCTGAAATAATAAGAGTATTATAATAGTTACTTATTGATAATCAACTAATGAGCAATGAATTTATATTCATCATTTTTTACTGAGGTATTATTGAGGTCGTATTTTTTCGAGCCACTCTTCTGATACTATGCAGTTTGCCCTCTCTTATTATATAATTGTTAAATTTTAAAGATAATCAGTTATTATTTTTTCATCTTATTACATTTATTACAATTTTTCCTCTTAAACTACAACAACTCTTTTTTTTTGCTTTTTGGTTTTTCTCTTCTTCTTATTTTTAGGTTACTCACATATCATTTCCAATTAAAATTTAAGCTACATGAAAGCCTCCTTGTCAAGATTATTTTGATGTCTTACGAGCTCCTCAAAAGGTAAAATCATATGAAAATTCATGCCCTTAGAGCTTAGTTGCATTTAGTCAGTTATTATCTATTTGAAAATAGCAGTACCTGACTGGACCGAATAAGAAATAAAAAGATATCTATGTGGAACTGCTCTAACGACTTACGAGCTTAACATTCTTCACTATTGCATTTACATCCCCATCCACGAATAAACTCCATATCGGAAATCAGGCGATATATTTCCACTCCAATCATTTAAATATTTTTGAGAAACTCATTCAGGATTTTTAAAGTTTGATTTCTCCGTTACTATGATGGTTCATGAGCGCGGTTTTTGTATTCAATTACGCATTCGATTGAAAGTTCATTTTTCTACTTAATAGATTGCATACTTTTAAATGTTTAGCAACTGATCTCCTTAAAAAACTAAAAAATTCTTACTTCTCGATGTCTGAATGTTTTAGTTCCTCGATTTAACTTTTTATATCCTGTTTATTAATTTCAAAAGCGAAAATGGCTTCGATGATCTTATCAATTCTTTTAAAATTTGGGTTGACTTTTGGCGGTGCGAGTATTTGGGTTAGTCGTTCAAGAGAACTGGTTCACAGTTTCGGTACATTTCAGAAAATTGGGACTTAATAGCTGGGAAGGCTTCGTGCATGATATAATAAGAAAAAAATATTAAGCTTATGGATTAATATTGGTAAATGACTATAGTATTTAATTATCCTTGAGTGAAAATAGCTATATACTTTTTAATATTCGGAAAGCAATCCAAAATATGTGATGAGCTAAATATTGCCTTGTAATTAGAAAGTATTAATAAAATAACATTTTATGCTAATAATATAGGTACAATAAATTTATGGACAGCAATAAGCATGGATTCATCAATATTTTATTTTAAGAAGAAGCTGCAAATAATCGCATCTGGAAGCGAAACAAGTAGTGGGAAAAATATCATATTGAGAAACTTTCAGAATAGAGCTAACATCTTTCCAAAAATAGACTCAAGAATATGAGGATTTATCGATTTAATGACTCCTATTTTAATACATACCAAACATCCAGAAAGGAAAAAAGACCATATAAGAAAATGTTCGTTGATGGCTGTCGTCTTAATGAACTTATTTCGAGAAAGGAGTTGCTCTCGCGAAGCTATTCTAGAAATCAAAGCAACTGTCGATGTCTATCACCAGATGTCAATGCAAACGCTGAAAGTAATTAGGATGATAGCAAATGGAATAATTTTACATATTTTTAAGAAAGAATACAATAGTTAAGAAGGAATAATCCAGAAAATATGAGTCGAGAATTAGCAATACAAAGCCCTGATAAAAGTCCTTTTTCTACTCCAAAATAATTAATCAATTCTTCTAAATTTCCTCAACCCAGGACTACCATTCGCTCGCGAAATATTTCTCGATTGGAAAAGAAAGAAGATAGTAGTAACATAACATCGATGTAAATTAAAAAATAACTTTTTAAGTTGTATTCCAATCCTTATTACTCTCCATAAAATATTACAGCAAAGGCTTATATAGTCTACGAACACTTTAAAGTTGGACCTCCTGAGAAAAATGCAAAATATTTGTTAGCTGCCGCCAATTCGAAAATGTCTTTGGAAATAGCTTCTCTCACTAAGATTATGACTTGTATATTGACTATAGAAATATGCGAAAAAAATAGAATTAACATGATGACTCAATAAGTGCAGATCGGGCAATTTTAAACAAAAATCGAGGGCACAACTGCCTAAATAAATTCTGGAGATGTTTATACAGTTGAGCAATTGCTTTACGGAATGATGTTGCCGAGCGGAAATGATGCCAGTATCGCACTTTCAGTTTTTTGTGGGCAAGTTTTATCAAAAAATAACTCAATCAATCAAAAATGTAACGATGGAGAATCTCCTCCAAAATTATTGAAGAAAAGTGCATTTTAAAAATTTGTGTTAGAGATGAATAAAAAGAGTTGGATTTTGGGAATGAAGAGAACAGTTTATTCCAATCCTCATGGACTTCCAAATTGCTTGAATAAGTCCTGCGCTTCGGACTTAATCATTTTAATTGATTATGCTTTGAGAAAACCTATGTTTAGACAAATTGTGGGCTGTACATATTTTGAGGCTCGAATAAATGTGAGAAAAGATAAAAGATAGATGAAGAACTCATCCTAATAAAGATTAATAAAATGGTATTTTTTATTTTATTTAGGTAAAATACTCATAAACTCATTCACACGATGCCAGACATTTACAAAGGAATCAAAACTGGAATAACGGATGCCGCGGGCCCTTGCTTAGCAAGTCTTATTGTTAAAAACAATCGTTAGTTTATTGTTGTTGTTCTTAATAGTAGTACATTAAAGGGAAGATACAAGGACACATAAAAGCTACGTCATTGGCTGTTTAAAAAATAAGACTTGATGTTGGAAAATAAAGAGAAAGAAAAGAAATGAGGTTTTACTTGATATTTTGTAAATTTTAATATATAAATTATAAATCTTTTTATAAATTGATAAAAATAATCATAAAAATCTTTTTAATACAAAAATCATCATCATTCACCCGATTGGCTAGACTCCTATAAGAAAAGAATCCAGGCTGTGAGTGAAGAAGATAAGATTAAGTCCATCAAAGACAGACAAATTCGTATGGTATCGGCAAAATATCAAGAAAGACCCGATCCTGAACCTACTTACCGAGTAATGATAATTGTATTTAGGAAATTCATTAGTGTTTACAGATGTTATAGCTAAAAATACCTGAAAAAAACATTAATAAGCTGATAAAGATGTTACATACAAATATGACAAATTCTAAAGTCAAGTGTAAATAAGTCTAATAGCAATCATCATCATCTGCAGCATCATAAAATCATAACACTCTAAAATACGCAAATTAATAATCTTCCTCTAAAAAGATTAAAAGAATAAGAAAGTCTTTTGATAATAAGCATTATTATGTTAGAGATACCTGCTATTAACCAAAATTTATGAGTGCATAGGACTAAATTAAATTTAAACAAAAAAGGATTGTAGCTCAGGCTTTATGTGAAAGATAGTATGGAGTATAGGCTCTTGAAGCCGAAGTGTCTTATACCAAATTCTCAATTCCAATGTAAAATTTTATCTAATTCAGTTAAAGATAAAGATATTCTGATCTTGCAACAAGTGTCGTCACTGAGGCATTTCGTAGATTAGAGCAATTTCTCATTCAGTAGTGTAGGAGGAGCATTAGGACACTAAATCGCTATGAAATGAGTGCTCTTTATGTGTTTTTGTGTAGGTGTCGTGAGACTATGTAAGTGGAGTAATGTGTAACATTTTTTAAATTTATCACTCTCGTGTATGGGCTTGATAAAGTAGCAATTACAGAGCAAGCTGCAATCAAACTTTATGTTACTATTCAAAAAGGATTAATTACTAAAATTGGAGAGAAAGGACTTGATCGAATTGAGGAGAAAAAACGAAATGGTCGATTATTTCGATAATCTCAAAGTAAAAAATTCGAAAACTAAAGAGAATAATTCGAGAGATTTTGGACTAAAGATCTCTATTATGATCTCATTGATTGGTATTTAAAAGATCAGCTGTTCAGTAAAGTTCGAGTCCATTTTACTAAAAGATTTTCAACAAAGGATTACCTATTTACTGTATAAACAATAAGAGCAAAGCTCTTTAGGTTGTTGAGAATGAGTATAAAAAAGGTAGCGTATTACACTTAAAAATATAAAAAGGATATTAAGTTATCAATTTTGAAGTTGAATGGAGATGTGACTCGACTGATTCTTAAGTGCCCTAATGCTTTAAATGTTAGGTTGCTATTGGCTGATATTTATAGGAAATAATAATGCGATGTGAGTTAACTGTATGCCATTGTTAAGGCCATCAATTAATATATAATTTCTTGGTAAGCTCGCAAAAGTAATCAGGTCATCGAAGCAGCCGTGCCAATTACGAACAGCAAGGACAAAATTGACCAAAATATCGCCCTAACCAATGATAAATTGAGGTAAGGATTTCGTAAATATGGAAAGGAGGACATCATTATTAAAGAAAAATAAAAAAATTACCACCACATTGTTCAAGTGTAGAAAGGATTAAATTTGCATTATTATAAGAAAGTCGATCCAAATCCTTTACTGAACATCACTACACTCCCAATTGCACACGATAGCGTTAAATAATAGTTAATCGAATATTACAAAAAATTAATTATACCCAATCAATAGTTCAGCTATAATTTTTGTGTTCGTTATGCTGATAGCAACGATACCCAATAAAGAGATTAAGCTGGGTCCTCATCTAATTCTTAAAAGAACTCGATTCTATTCAGAAATAATTAGAAAGGTTAAGCATCTCCCATGAACTATGACGAAATTAAATCTAAAAAAATAGTTATAAATGATAATAAGGGAAGTTTATTTATTAACCCCCTTGAATTAAAGATCAAAGAAATGATGGAAAGATTTATGGGATTTACTTTTCCCCCAATAAATCGAAATTGATTCTAAGGATCTTGATTACTCTACTATATCTATTTGTTAATTAAAAAAAGTATTATTCTTTCTACATCTTTTTAATTCAATATCATAATATGAAAGAAAAAGAGTCATTATAATTGATAGAGCAAATTCCATTACATTAAATTAAAGTCGAACAGTAACTGTCAGATCTATTTATGGTGTTTTAGCATTTTGTAAAATTGAGGGTTCTCCTGATAGTTGTTAAATATACTTTGATAAATTATTATATGGCTTATATAAAATTTGGATGAACTCCTTTTAAAATATTAAGAAATATTAATGACAAAGGATGATAAAAAAAGTTGTTATTAAAGACGATATTTTTTTACGAACTATTTTTTTCTTTAATTAAATTTTTTACTGAAACATAAAAATTTAGTGATAGTGGCTTATCATTATTAATTTAATAAATCTGCTCACTTTATAGAATCAATTTATCTTTTGATTATAAGCTCGCAGACGCTCTATCATCGACCCTATTCTCGTCAGCTGCGTGCTTTCGCGCGTTTACAGAATCTCTTCGGCTTAGTTGATAATGGAGCCTTTGTTGTTTAATTCTTTTTGAAGTGCTGCCCATCTATTCTCGTTTGATTCTTTCTGGTTACTGGAAGGCAACTCAAATTGATAAGGTTTTGAGCTGCTTTATTATTTTGTGTACTCCCTAAGATTAACATAAGGATACTCTTAGCGTTATTCTCGATAATGGCTCGGAACGTCCATTTTTCTTATTAATAATCTGTTCATTCCCCTTTTAGTTAGCGTTAAAGGGATATGGAGCTGCAGTTTTATTCCTCGAGGTCGCTTGAATTTCTCTAATCATATCATCTCTATTCACTCTTTCACTCCAACGTTTATTCTGACTTGGCCTTCAATGAGTCTTTGATTGCAATCCTAATTTTTGCCATCATTCTTCCAATATCCAACAAAACATCAATTTTCATAATAAATTAATTTCTTCTAAATTCAATGCAAATATTTATTGCGAATTGAAATTGTAACGGTAAATCCTGAAGCCTCACTACACTACAGCTAATACATGCTGTATTTGTGATTCAGTTAAAATCAAATTTGAATCATTAAAATGCGCCAACCAATGATCTTTTCCATAAATATGAGAATATTAATATAATTGGCTTGTCCTTTTGATTTTTAATTTTGTTTATGTTACTGAGATCAATTTTATATTACCACCATTCTTCTTTGGATAGTAAGATACAATCTCTAAAAGGATTCATATTGAGCCTATTTAAAGACATCAATTACCTTTTTATCGATCTATCGTCTTAAATTTGGCTATAGATTATTCTTATAATATATATTTTGTGAATGCATATTCTTCGAAAATCAAGCCTATATGAAAAAAAAAACTTTCTCAAAACTTGCCAATATCCTTTGAGTAAAATTAAAAGCAGTAATGATTCATAAATACTTTTGGCTAGAAATTAAGTGAAAAAATGTTTATCAAAAGCCGCAATTTAACAACATAAAAGGGAAGTTAGAAATACATTTAAACCACCCACAAGCTTGCCCCTCTATGAGTCTTTCTAAGGTGACAACAAAGTAAATCAAAACCAGTTTACTCTTAATTTAATCTAAAATCATGTGGAAAATAATCTATCTTTCATTTAGTCGATAGCAAATGCTAAAAGCCTTTTAGTATCGAAGAGGACATTTCATCACTTTCAAGAACAAAACAAATAAAATGGAGTCTATAAATAATCATTATCAGAAGCTCTACAAAAATATTAAAGACCTCAACAAAAAATACATCTGACCTCAGGCTTCAAAATAAAAACCAGAAGGAACATATTCTAACTTTAAAACAAATTAAAATCCTAATCGAATTGGCAGACAGGGATTGATAAGATGTAATCTATTAGTAAAAACTAGCTGAAAAATTCATCAGTTCACATGGAATTAAAAAGTAAAAATACATTTAAAACGAGGGCTTTAAGCAAAAAACGATTAAAAAGTTCAGAAGTTCATGACAAAGGATGGAAGCTTAAAAGTTTTTATGATATGATAATCGAAGAAGGTGAAATAACTGAAAAAGCATAGAAAAATATCAAATAGAGAAATTAAATTATAAACAAACTTAAGGGGATTAGTTACGAGTGCCTCAAAGTTTAAAATGGGAAAGAGAAAATAGCTCAGTAAATCGAGGTCTTTGCCAAGTACAGTGAGCACATTAATGAAAAACTATTTAGAAAGCAACGAAAATTAGATAAACTCCATACTTTTAATTTCTGATCAAAATAATATTAATGCCTTTGGTTCTTGATATATGATTGGTTTGTAAATATTTGATTGATCATCAATGCTATAATTTAAATAATTAAGACTTTTTTAATAAACTCTCGATAAAAATTAAATGAGGCCAAGATTAAAATAATAAGCTTAAATATTATCCCAAAGGATGATGGAGGGATCAATTAAGAAAATGATTGATTCTTGATCAAAGGATAAACAATAAAAATAAATAGTCAATCAGATAAGTTACCATAATCAAATAAATAAAATAATCAAATTGCAATTACAAATTTGACTGTTTTATATTATGAAACTATGCTGATTATCAGTTCACAATATTTAAATTGAAAATCCTAAAAAGTATAAATCAAAACAGAACTGATTGCAGTTCGGATTTACTTAAAAGATAAATCACCAGAAGAGGAAATATTTTGAGCATGAAATTTGGCAATAATAAAATAAAATTGTATACTTGTTCTGCAGAATATTTTAAAAGACTTATTATAAGTATGATATAAGAGAAATTCTTTAAAAATTATTATATTTAGTTTGTCTCTAGTAATTTAATAACTTTAATTGATCATTATGATCTCTTTCTCTCTTTTCAAATTACATGTATATGTACTTATACTTATTTCAAGTATAATTAATAGTTAGTTTCGATAAAAAGTATATGGGCAAGCAAGCAAGTAAAAACAATATCAAACTTGTGACTCAGAAGAAACCTTCATCCTATAGGAAATAAAAAAGAAATATTCTCTCATTAAAAATGCTTAGAAATATGGCACATAGTTCACTCAAAAAAAGTGATAGGAGGAATATTAGATTTTCAAAATAAACTGATAAAATTCAAGATAAAGCTAAAATCCTTTTTCAAGTGAATGCATTAGTTAATGATAAGGATCTTTAATGCTCTATTTGTAAAGATTATTTACTAAAACCGGTGCTTTTACACTGCGGACACTCTTACTGCCTTGGATGTGCTGATAAAGCTATGCCTAATGAAGGTATTTGTTGCCTCTGTCGACAGGTTGTTTATGACAGCTAGTTTAAAATTCACAAATTATTGTAAACTATTGTAAAAAAATATCTCTCTTCTAAGTTGACTTAGGAATAAAAACTAAGCTATTAGGAAAGAGAAAAATAATTTGAAGACTTCTAAAGAATAAGAAGAATTCCCTAAGATATCCATACTGGCGATTGTGTGGATTTTAGAATAAAAAATAATTGGACAGAAGGTATTATTTTAGAAGCTACAGATAAAAGAGTGGTTGTAGCATTAAAACACAATAGGAATAAATAGATCATTGTCTAAAGAAATTCAAGAAATATTGCTAAATTTAGAACTTTTACCAAAGAAAAATGCCAAGCAATTATTGATGAGCCTGTCATTATTTTGCAGGCTAGAGAAGTTACTAGAATGTAAAATGTGGCACCTTAGGATAACATCTATAATTAAATATTATAGGAATTATCTCCTATCGTCCACAATTTATAAAATAACCGCAGAATGTTTGAATAACCAAACTTTTTTATCTAATCTTAAAATATATTTAGATGGATTGATATGTATTGATTCTATTTTGCGCTTTACTAATAATTCGCTTGTATCAATCTATTTGTCAAGAAATTTAAATTATTCTTTGAATGAGTGCTATTTTTTAAAATTTATATCTATATAATTAATTTAAGACTATTAGCATTGTTAGTTAAAATCATTTAGGCAGTAGTAGATACACAAAGTCTTCATAATTGAGATAACCGACCTTCAGCCAATCCATTTATTTTACTAAGTGATTTACTTCCTCCTCACCCATTTTCTATCCTCCTGACATTTATTTTAAAAATTATAAAATATCTTAAGCGTCCACCGTTCCTGTTTTGTTTTTATCAATGTGATAAAACAAATTACGAATCTCATCCTCCAGTTATTATTCCAAGGTTGCTCGAGCAACGTAATGAGTCCAAGCCTTAAAAGTGAATTTAGGAGTAGGAAAAGTTCCTAAACAACGATTTAACTCCTTTAACATTGTTTATGGAATTTAAATCTTCATTTAGTGCAGCATTTGCGGTAGTTTCTACATCACTAAAACACTACCTATAAGCTTCGATATTTGCCATCAATTAATTGACTTTCGAAAACGGCCTTCGCTTATTCCAACAAGTCTTAGGTCAGTGAGTTATTTATGCTTTGGAAATCGGTTAGCATGAGTTAAAGAAGCTATTAAATATAGGTTTGGATATCTATAATTTATGGAATTTAATCATTTAGGAAGGCTATCGATAATCTCTTCGAATACTCCAACCACTTTTTCAGCACTTTTTCTCGATATGCAGAGAGGAGCCAACATTCGAATTAACTGCCCCTTGTGTCCACCCTTTCCGAAAAGAACTCCAGCATCTCTTCCCTTTTCGAAAATATGAAGCAACAGATCAGTATTAGGCTCCTTGGTTATTGGATCCTTTACAAATTAAATGGCTAACAACATTCCCTTACCTCTAACGTCTCCAATATATTTGCATTTTTTTTGAATTCGTTTAAATTATCCAAGGAGATAAGTTCCAACAGTTTCTGCGTTTTCAGGTAATTTTTATTCCTTCAAAATATCTAAAACTTCCGCCCCAAGTCTGCACTCGAGAGGTCCACCTGCAAAAGTGGTAAAATTTTAATGAGTTAAAGAATCAGCAATTTATTTACGAGTTATGACAGCAGAAAATGGAGTACCATTGGCTATTGCTTTGGCAATAATCACAATATCGGGTTTTACCTATTGCCATTTGTAACCCCAGGTTTATTTTCCTATTCTGCCAAAACCTGTCTGAACTTAATCTGATATATATAGTCCGCCCATCCGTTTTGTTATCTTATGGATTCTTTGGACATACTCCTTTGCGAGGGGGATAATTCCACCCGCTCCCATAACAGGCTCTATCCATACTCCTGCAATTTTCCCATTTGTATTGCTGTCAAGTTGTTCCTCAGCATCTTTGATGATGGAATCGATTGAGTTATGAGCATTTCTATAGAAATTGGGCCAAGCTAGTCTCTAAAGTGCGTTGCCTTTTGGTATGGAAGTAGTCCAAGTACCAATGCTTGTCAAATTATAAGCATTTCCCGCAGTACCATGATATCCATTTCTGAGAGCTACAACACTGTTATTTCCAGTATGCGCTTTGGCAAGATTATATGCGAAATCGTTTGCTTCACTTCCAGAATTGAAAAAAAATGTTGAGTCCAAATCACTGCCGAGTTATTTGCAGAGCTTTTAAGCATAAATGCCTTGATAAGGATGAGTATAATATGAGGAAAGATTGAGGAGTTTGGCAGATTCTTCTTTAAATATTTTAGTTATTCTTGGGTGCGAGTGACCAATGTTTACGCAAGAAATACCAGCAAAAAGGTCAATGTACTCTTTACCATTCTGATCATAGAGAAACTCTTTGTAACCTTAAACGGGCAGGAAAGGAGTTTTATAAAAATGAGTAAATACCGGGTGTACGTATTTTTGATCAAGTTCTCTAATCTAATCATAAGATTTTCCAGTGTATGGTTTGGGAGTATGTGAGGAGAAGCTGGCAACGCTACATCTCCGCAGTAGAGATGTAATTTTGGAACAGAGCATAGCTAAAATAATATTATATCTGAGTTGCATATGATAATTAATAATCATACTTTATGTAATTGATAAAAACTATTTTCGATTTAAAATAATTGGTAAATCAATCCCAATCTCCTTAGTCTTCTTCGTTTATGTATGGTTTGATAGCCATTTAGGTTTATTCTTTCTTTTTACTTTTGCTTCGCTCTTTCTGCTCTTTTTGCTTTCGGCTTTTTTGTTTTTTTCTTAGAGCTGAAATTTCGCTATCTTTGATTGCGTCCTGCTAATACTGAACCACGACACATTCTTCTTCACTGTCCTTGCAACTTTATGAACAGGTGTACACCATAAGACTTCCCCAATCCATGCCTACTAATTTTGGACTTAGCAGGAGAATCTTTTCAGTGAGCTGCAACTAAATAGTCAATTTTGATTTGCAAAATTTACAAAAATGTTTGGGATTTAAAGGCTGACTGTTGTACGGGATAGGGATATTAGTATAAAGAAGAACAGGTCCGTTGAGCTGGTTGGAAACTTTCTTATACTATTCAAACTGGAGGTCTTTCTCTATTTTTTTATCTTCAACTAGTTACTAAGTAGCGTGTTTTAAGTTTTATAATTTCTCTTTGCCAAGTTATCCGCTCAGGTGACTATCCTAAATACCTAATTTGGATTCCATTTGTTCGATGGCTTCGTTCGAAAACTCCTTTACATCAATAGGATCTTCTTCTTCTCCATCATCATCTTCTTCTTCAGCCTACTCGATAGCTTCCTCCTCGACTTCTTTTTGAGCCTTGTTTATGATTTTGTGTAGCTCTTTAACATCAAAACCTTCGCTTTCGATCTCGTAGGATTTTTACATGACCACTCTTAATGGCACTTCTATGGGTTTTATCTCTTATGCTTTTGAAGTTTGTTGCTTAATGCATCTGAATACGCGATAGCATTTCTGAATCAAGGCTTAATTACCTCACAATAAAGGATGTAAAGCACACGATTATAGGTGTGATCTGCTGGGAAGGGGCAAAATACTTGACAGATAAACGTCATCCTTTACTTATGGCAAGAACTGCACTAAAGTAAAGCAGGAGAGGGCTCACGAAGGAAGATTGGACAGCCTCCTATAAAAGTCTGTTCGAAAGTATTGTGTTCTAAGGGTGATTAGTTGGTGAATCCAAGGTAGATCTAATTCTCAAGCAGTGTTGACAGCATTAAATACGATATATACTTGGTTATATTAATTCCAGTGAATAGTTTCAATCAATAAATCTCAATGACAAGAATAAAAACAAAGCCTATCAATAACGGCAAATAATTTAGCAGAATTCTGATGATTTCTACTTCCTTCAAACCTTTTTCTCATATTATTCGTAAATTTTGTATGCCCAATATTTATCATTATTTTAAAGATGATATGATTTGGTTTTAATTAATTGTAGAGTTTCTATTTTATCATTAACAGCGATGAATAACTAAC
>Ga0302268_1000813_pt1 | contig 19152 bp, 18 predicted proteins | sample III_Bog_E2_1_FD_194554 | JGI IMG/M metagenome (GOLD analysis project Ga0302268, IMG submission 194554) | Peat permafrost microbial communities from Stordalen Mire near Abisko, Sweden - III_Bog_E2_1 | ecosystem: Environmental > Terrestrial > Soil > Wetlands > Peat | place: Sweden: Abisko... | reverse complement strand
CTCTTCCTGCGGCAGCTGCGACTCGATGTCGACGAAGTGCACAGAGTGCTTCTTTGTCAATGGGGGAGGGACAACGATGTACTTGCTCGGAACAGAGTGTCTTTCGTGGTGTCCGCCAGGGTACGCCTGGAATAACGTCACCCACACCTGCGATGTGTGTGCGCTCTACACTTTCAGCTATGTGGGTAAATGCGTAAAATATTGTCCGACTCTCTACCAATCGGACGAAGCCAACCGTTCGTGCACTCATCTGTCACAAAGTGATTTCACCTTCAACCTGACCATCGCCAGCATTGACATCGTCCCCCATGGTAAACTCATTAAATTTACAATTTCTGCCGTAGATGGTTTTAGCAATTCTAGTCTATCTTGGATATTTAAAAAGAGTTATTTTTTCGTTCAAATAATATATGCAGATGCCGCAATTCAATTTAATAATACTGTTCGCACTCTTCAGGCAGTCACTCTTGCCATCCGCAATGTAGCATACTCTAGCAATCAAATATTGTATTATACTAATATTCCTCCTCAACTTGACTATAAAAAATCTTTCCAATTAATCTTTCCTGAAACTCTAACCAGTTCACAAGGAATAAACTATGGGAATTCAACAAATGTGGTAGCTGTTAGTTCACTACCTCAGCTAATGAAGCAATACTTCACTTATTGTGCCAAAAATTATTATAACGTTATCATGATTCCTTTGCTGGGGCTTGTAATTTTTATAATGGCTTTACAAATTAAAGGAGTATATGAACTACTGATGGAGCTTTTGAGGATTATCCAGGTCCTAGGACTGTTGGTTTACTCTTCTTTTCCCGTGGGACAATTTATTTACAGCTTTTTAGTAGGTTGTTCATACGCCAATCTCGACTTTATTCCCAATCTTTATACCCTCTTCGCACAGCCATAACAGGAGACTATTTTTACAAGTTATTACCTTGCAACTGATGGGATGACCTTCATTCGTCTTAATGGATCTATCATATTCTTTTCAATTTTATGGATTGTTGTTTATGCTATTTGCAAATATTTGCTCATCTTCAAGAAATCTCGTATGCAATTCATCATTGATTTTGGCTTAGATATAATGTAAGTCAAGATACTACATTCCTTTTGGAGTTCAGCACTTTGTGTGATTGTCAACTATGACAAGAGTGACTTTAGTATTTTCGTGACTTTTGCTTTTGCTGTGATATTTCTAATTATTATTCTGATTCGTCGGGGCATAATATGGAAGGAGAAAGATGACATCAGTCCTTTTTTCATTTGGCGACTATCATCAACGCTTGTCATCTGTTTCGTAGCAATGGCCAACGAGATAGTCATTACTATCCTTCTCCTGCTTGCCTTTTTAACAGCCGTTTGGGAGTTTACTTTACTTCACTCCTAAAAATATTTTGTAAACATCAACGATCTAACCAGCAATAACTATATGGATGAAGATACCTTTAGAATATTAAATAACTACGACGAGGAGGTAAAGTATTCAATTTCCATATCAATACGCAATACGCTCCTTATCATAATGCCAATGGTGGCTGCCATTCTGATGGGTGTTCTCATTCTGTTGAAATAAGCTGAGTTCACAGCTGTGTATTTCGATGCAATAGTCTGTTATGTTCTCTTTTTGCTGATTGCCATTACTATTGCCCTTGTTTATAAATTTTTAGAGGAAAGGAGAAAATATTTAGTGCAAAACAAGCTCTAGTTTCTTCAAAAGAAATACTCAAAGTTGAACTTAGACTCCCCTCGTAATCACTCTTAAAGAAAGCGACCGCGATTAGCCAATATTCGAAATTTAATTGACGACTAAAAGGCCTTATAAATATCAAAGAATATCTTCAACCAATGAACTCTTAAATTGATCTTCGTTCTCCAAATATATAATTACTAATATTAATAATTATAGGGACAGTCTTACATTATAATTTGTAAGTTAAAGGCAATCGGATGATATATCAAAGTTATTTTCTCGTAGCGATAGTTCTTACCTTCCTTGCTCATATTTCAAACTGTGCCACTGATAGTCTGCTGTATGGTTTTAACTTAATTGATCCTGTCCCCGACTGTAGTGTCTACTGCATGTACTATGTTGACCAAAACGCTAATTTACATACCACATGTAGTGCTTCCACAGTCGGTGTCAATGGTAATTGTAATGCTTGCGATTAACTTCTGTTCAGGCCGGTCCCCGCAGCCCCGCCATTCAAATGCTTTGCTCATGAATATAATGGAGAATTTATGGATGTTTAAAGCGGACCAGTTTACTATAGTCTTGGATGGATCAGCACTACTCCAACATGGAGTAATAACGTACATTGGCCCGTTACTGGCCTTGTCCCTCATTTTGCAGTTAGAGTCAGATTTGGGGTCTATTACTATCAAAACAATATTGCTACAAATTATTATCCTCTCAGCTATTCCATCGATTCTATTATTTATAACTATGAGCAAGATCTTAGAAATTATTGGAGCAGTTTTGATATTATTACAAGTAACTTGACGTATCATACTGCACCTAACTGTACTGTTACTTTTAGTAATACCAATTATTCGGCCTATGCTGGATTAAGATACATTCAGATCAGAGACATCATTTTATTCTCAAGCCACTGTGGAACAGGGTGTCTATCCTGTTCGTCGCAAACATACTGCAAGATCTGCAACTATTCTGGTTTGTATTACCTCAATCCTGATGACCATCTCTGCTACAAAGTTTGTCCGCAGGCCACCTATCCCAACGATACTGGAGTCTACTTCGTCACAGACCCAACCACCCTCATATTCGAAAACTGGTGTCTCACCTGCAACGCCACGTGTCTCGAGTGTAGCAGTCCGTCTGTTTGTTCTCGCTGTTATACTCTTGGTCGCAACGAATCCTTCCTCTTTAACAACACCTGCGTCAACCCATGTCCGACAAACTACGCCCGCAACTACACCAACCACACGTGCGACTGCTCCATTAACAATTTCTATGAAATACCGGCTACCCCCGAGTGTCTGCCCTGTGCCTTGGAGTGCCTCCACTGTACGGGACCCACTAATCTTTAGTGCTCATTATGCATGCCCGGCTTCTTCCGAGCCAATGGAACAACCAACTGTCTCAACGACTGTCCCGCTGGTCAGTTCAAAGAGCTGGCGACTGGCACCTGTTCGAACTGTGACTCTTCCTGCGGCAGCTGCGACTCGATGTCAACGAAGTGCACAGAGTGCTTCTTTGTCAATGGGGGAGGGACAACGATGTACTTGCTCGGAACAGAGTGTCTTTCGTGGTGTCCGCCAGGGTACGCCTGGAATAACGTCACCCACACCTGCGACGTGTGTGCGCTCTATACTTTCAGCTATGTTGGTAAATGCGTAAAATACTGTCCTACTCTCTACCAATCGGACGAAGCCAACCGTTCGTGCACTCATCTGTCACAAAGTGATTTCACCTTCAACCTGACCATCGCCAGCATTGACATCGTCCCCCATGGAAAACTCATCAAATTTACAATATTGGTTGAAGATGGGCTGAATAATAATAGCCTTATTTTTATTTTAAAGCAAAGCTACTTTCTTGTGCAAATTCTGTGTTTTAACTCTAACAATATTGCCTTTACTGGAATTCGTACTCTTCAGTAAATAAATCTTGCCATTCGAAATGTTTAATACTCTAACAATTATATTTCATACTACACGAATATCCCTGATTTAGATTATCAAAAATCCTTTCAAATTGTTTTTATGCGAACTATTACAAGCTCTCAAGGAATAGATTATGCTAATATAACAGCAGTAATGCCTGTGAGCTAGAATCCTAAGCTCATCAAACAGTACTTTACTTATTGTATTCGCAATTACTACAGCGTAATTGCGATTCCTCTCATTATGCTGATTTTGCTGTTAATTCTTTTACAGCTGAAAGGAGTCTACTAACTATTGATGTAATTTCTCAGAGTTGTGCAGATATTGGGACTGTTGGCTTATTCATCTTTTCCTGTGAAAGAATATATCTTTAGTTTTTTGATAGGATGCTCTTACTCCAATCTTGATTTTATTCCCAATCTCTACGCTCTCTTTGCTCAACCTGAACCAAAGAATGTATTTGCCAGTTATTTTCTCATGAGTGACGATATGGATTTTATTCGACTCAACGGCTCTATAATATCTTTTATTGTAATTTGGGCCATAATATACTTAGTCTGCAAATATTTCTTTTCTTTTCGAGATTCTCGCCTTGATTTTATGATAAGGTTCGGGTGTGATCTCTTGTAGGTTAAAATTCTACATTCTTTCTGGAGTTCTTTTCTTTTTGTAATTATAAACTATAAAGCAACTGATTTTGCCATTTATCTTACATTTGGCTGTGCTTTATTGTTTTTTATTGCAGTGATAGCAAGGCGAGTAAAGATATGGAAAGAGACCAATGAAATAAGCCCATTCTTTTTATGGAGGCTACTCTCAACGCTGCTGATTTGCTTTGTTTCTCTAGGCAATTAAATCATATCAACTCTCATCTTTTTAGTATCTATAGTAATTGTGCTTTGGTAATTTTATCTTCTTCACTCTCATAAATTATTAACAAGTATCCTCTATCTTGATAGCTCCAACTATATGGACGAACATACTTTTAAAGTTATTACCACTTATGAGAAGGATGTAAAATATTCTTTTGCAGTCACAATCAGGAACATCATCTTCACCATATTTCCTCTCATTACTGCTATTTTAGCTGCAATTACGATACTACTGAAACAAGTTTAAATAACTGTAGTTATAATCGATGCTTCTATTTTCTACACTCTATTTTTGTTCATCATAGTCATAACCATTTTAGTCTACCATTTCTTGTAATAACGTCGTAAATATCTGGTTCAAAGCAAATTATAATATTTACAAAGAAAATTTGCAAAGATATAATCCAAGAAAATATAATCTCACTCAGAAAGAAAGAGACCACGTCTAGATAATTCTAAAATAAATGATACTGAAATTTTTTTCTCGACCATTAACAGATCAATGATCAAAAGTTTTGACTGAGCATTTCTTCCTCATGATATTATCATTCAATTCATAATGTACTAGATTTATTATCAAATAAAACATTTTATACAAATTATTGAATTTTATGAGGATGAATTTTCATAGCTAAGAATTATAATAATATATTAATGAGTTAGACTCCTCAAAACCGCAGCGATAAGAAGCAATTCAGTGCTGAGAGTAAAATAACATTAATTTAGACTGCATTCTACATCGCACTGCCAATTGTTATGGAGTTCCACTTAACTTTACTGATAAATGCGAATGTTGTCAACGATATAGCAACAAGCAGTCGCTCTCTTGCAATTTCTCAATTAATTAGCTTTCTTATTGCGGGCCTCAAATGGCTTCCTACATGGTAACTCTATAAATTTTATCTCTGTTTCTTTTTTTATTATTACTAACTTATGGCCTTCCCCTATCTATTGTGAATTATCTTGGGAATAGCTGCAATAGTTTAAATTGTTCTAAAAGTATATTTCTGACATTATCAGTCTTCAATTCCTCTGATAATTTAAAAAACTTGGTTTTGAACAGCTATTTACTGATTGCATGTTATAGTATATTTATCCTGTTTTCTCTGTGTATTCGATTCAAATTAAGAGGCATCAAAAGAAAGGCGAATGAGACAAAGTACTTTCCAACAGATTTTGGAGTATTCTGTAAATTACCGACCAATCATATAAATGAAAATGAAATAGCTGGAGATATATAGAATTGGTGGAAAAAGGAACTTAAAAGCAATAAATAAGTAATGATCCGTAAATTCCCTTAGCTATATTAAAGATAAAAATATTCTGATGATCGAGCATCCTAATTACAGTAAGATTCATCCACTATTAAAACTAACCCTGAAATTAGAAACTCTCGCATTATCTAAAAGATCTTATTTTCATATAATTATCCTGATTTCTGTTCAATGAAAAAAGAAATATAGGCTTTGGTTGAGGAATTTATATCTCAGTCAGCTATAAAAGATCAGCAAGATGTTCAAAGATTACTCAAGATGTACGAGAGAAAGAAAAAGATATTGCAGGAAATAGAAATCAATGCATGCTGTTTAGTAATTTTTAAATTATAATAATACGCTAAATATTTTCATAGCAAAACAAGTCCAAACTTCATTTAACAAATCATATGTTTTGAGAATTACAGAAATTTGTAAATTCAAAGCATTCCTATTTAAACTATAATGGGAATTTTTCCTACTGAAATTTATTGGAATAATCATCATTTAACCACATTTTAAATGTTTACAAATCAAATTATAGGATGGATAGCATACTTTCTTTTGTTAATTATTGGTAGTGGATTGATTTTTCTGTCATCTTACCTTCTCAAAAATACCATTTCTTCTGATACTGTGACTGCTTACTATTTTTTAATTGTGGCAACTTTCATTAATATTTTTATTGTCTTGAGCAACAAAATCATCCTTTTGATCCATCGAGGATAAAATTATCATTTTTATGCTGAACAAAAGTACATTTTTATTATCAAAACAGTATTTTTCCAATTCATTCTTTTTGTTGTCGCTCCTCTTTTGAGTTACAAATTAACAAATTTAGAATTATTAGCAGCAAATAGTAATTTTCTTTAAATTTCAGTGACTTCAATATTGATATTTATGTGCTTTACTCATATCAGTAAATATCTCTCCTCTTAATCAATATCTGTATTCTATTTTTGGATTAAAATGCCAGATGTAGAAAATTGTTCTCAAAATTAAGCAAATTAAAGGATAACGAAACCCAATTTGCAAATCTAATAGCAATATTCTTCTGTAATATTAATTGTCTCCGCTTCATTTTTTTTAGCTCCCTTCAGTCCATATCTATTACTTTATTCCTTCATGTGGATGTTATTTCAATTTATCCTTGAAAGAATAAATATCGCCTATTTTAATCGATAAGATACATTTCATGGAACCCTTCTCAACGACTATATGATTTCATTGTTGTAAAAATCTCCACTTTTATTAGTATTAGGAAACGTGACAGCTGTTTTTCTTTCTAATGATAATGAGGACTCGTCATTATTCCAAACAACTCTTATAATTAACTCAATTTTATTCGTGTTTTTAAGTTTAAGCTTTATCCTTCCATATGAATCAATAAATGAGTGGATTTTTTCTTAATGCCAAAAAGAAGAAGAATAGAATCAAATTAAATTAAACTATCGATAAATAAAATCTAATTTTCTCATATTATATGAACAATTTAATGAAGCTTATGCTTATGGAATGAAAGGAAAGTCTTAACCACTTAGTACAAGGGCCAAAATATATGAAGAAATGAACACTATGTCCAAAACATTAACACTATCTCTCAAAGAAAGGCTTATGAACAACCAAAGTCCAATATATAATAATCTGGCCCGCATTATCTAACCTTAATCTGTATAAATTAATAATTTGTATTTTGAATATGAGAAGAAGGTACATATGAATAAACCTAAATCTAAAGTATAAATTCCACCCTTATTTTAAAAATAGCCTGAGATTCCCCAACAATGTAAATAGTAGGATATTTAGAGATGATTGACTTTTATAACGTCTTTTCAGGAAGTGATTCTGAAGCTAAAAGAATTCTCAAGTAGAACATAAAAAATAAATTAGCTAAAGATTTTATCAATGAAAGACCATTAAAATGATAATTTTTCTTTAAAGATTTTTTGTTCTTTTTTATGTGTTCTTGTTTTTTATTTCAAACAATTATAAATTATATAAATATGAAATATCCCTATAAAATTCTCTTGAGTTTATAATGATTTGATTATGTATCAAACTTTAAAATAAGTTTATATAATTCAATAGTTATTTTTAGAATACAAATTATTAAAGATAAAATTAATTATTCAGGATCTTAATGGTTTCTTTTCTTTCCTCATTAATTGTAATTTCATTTCCAATAATTATGCTTCTCGTTACTAATCTCTTTTTAATAAATCATTAATTTTACGAGTGTTTTGCTCAGAGTTCTAACTATAAAATCGAATACATGCTTGATTGCTTCATTTTTTTATAGAATCTAACTCATGCATTACCAAACCAAAAGACAATTTTGTTACATAAGTTTGGTTTTCTCACGTAATATTGTTAACTCTGATTGCTATTTGTGTTATAGTTGAGATGTCCTAGACTTTGATTTGCTTTTATTTTTATTAATTTTATGCTTTGAAAATGACATTGTTGAATTTGACTGGGAGCAGCTCTTAGATTGTATTTATTGAATTTAAAAATTTCTATTTTTTTTTTATCTTTGACTCATTAGAGATATAGTCATAGTATTTTGAGGATGAAGAGGTGGTTTTTTTGCTAAATTAGGTCTAAAAAATTGATCAGTTTTTAAGAATTATACTTGTCTATTGACTAAATCTCTTAAGTTTTATTTGTTTTAATCAGAGTTCCGCTGTGAATAGCTTCCAGTATCTGGTACTTCCATTATTTAATCCATTTCTGGAACAGGAAGTCTTACTTTTTAGGGCATTAATCCTTTACCAAAACAAAAAAAATCATCAGATTTACAGTTATTACTGGAATCCTCAATATTTTCAACAAGTACTCTCTTTTTATTTACTTTTCGAGTGGATTTACTAATTAGCGAACGAATGGTTTGTGATTCTCTAACTTTGCTATTTTTACAAGATTTTGCATTTGTATTCTGCATTTCTAAAGAAGCTCGTAACCTCTTCTTTTCCTTCAAAGAACAAGCGCTAGTATATATATGTAATTAACTGTAATTACTATGATGTTCCTTGGGAATTTTATTCATTTAAATTATATGATCGTTAGTCGATTAGTATCATTATCATATTTAGCAATCAACAGATATATTTGTGAGCTTTACAAATATTATTTCCTTTTGTCACTTCATTTGAAAAAGAAGCGTTTCATTGTATTTCTCCAATAAAGTTTATTCAGTTTGATATCAATTTAATAAATTATTGCCTAATGATTTCCATATAGGTTATCTGAAGGGATAATATCTATTTCCTATTTGTTATTGTTTAGAAACAATTGAAAATATAGATTTTATCAAATAATCAATGAAAATCAATGTGACTACCGTAAGATTTCTATTTTTTTGAAACTGGAAAATAGTGTTTGATTATAGGTAAAAATTCCTTCTGGTGTTCTTTCTAATTTAGATTACCTGGTACTTGATCTTGTGATTTAAACTTTCTCATCCTTTTCTATAAATCTCTATTGTAATTTTTCCCGTGATATAAAGCGCCTAGTTGATTAACATAAATTTTTAGAGGAGTCGTTGAATTGATTAGATTATAGTTATCTACATTACATTTTTTGGGCACATTTAAATTTATTTTAACTGATTTGTCTGAAGGAATTTTATGCATTTATGGTGAGATAGTTTTACTACTTTTCAGCTCATTAGTATATGGAGGCTTTTGAATATTGGGCCAATGCTCTGTTTATTGCCTTTATGGAGACTCATTCACGGAATAGTTGATTCTTCGAGCTTTTTTAAACTGATTATTATCAACTTGTGTCTGATGAGGAATAAATGAATGTATGTATTTGAGGCTAGCTTCGCCGTATTCTTGAATAGATGTATTTTCTTGTTCGATATTATTAAATTCAATGGATTGACTTCTTTGATGATCAAAGCATTTATCTACTAACTAAGATTTTTTTCGCATGCTCAATACAAATTATTTTAAGTTCATTCCCTTATTTGTTTTTATCTCATTTTCAGAATGATTAATTGTTTTGTAAACGGACTTCGGTTTGTCCTTTTTATTATCATATCCGAGCATGGTTCTTATTATCTTCAATTTTAAGTTCATTTTTTCTTTAGAGTTTAAAGGCTACTCTTAATTTTTGGATTTTAAAAAAGCTTACTATATATCATTAGAAGTCTGTCTTTGCTAAATCATGCTTGTAAGAGCTTCGTCTTCGAATTTGTATTTATCGGAGAGTCTTTTAGTGGCCTTATGGGTTAACTGTTGCAATTGATCAGGAAAATGATGGGATTTACCCTGCATAAAATAAAATAAATCATGATTTTCGATTATACTTAACAAAATGGAAATTTTCGAAATATTAATTAAGAGAGTTAATTGTTTGGCGTCTATAGCGGTCATACTATAATTACAAAGGTCAATAAATGATTTCTATTTTATAATTCTAAACATTCATAGAAAAGCAAGTCATGTAAGAGGAAAATTCACCACCCATCCCAATTTAAGATATGTACAATATCAAAAATCGAAACTACTAATGGTAATCATTCAAGTATTAGATTCCAAGATCATACCATCAAAATCAGCCAATCAGATAAACTTTGCAAAATAAACCTAAGCACAAAACAAATTATATCGATTCTGCCATCAGCATTAAAAAATTTGTGCCTGCACCAAATACTTACGAACCAAAAATACAATCAAGACCTGTTTCTGGGAAAATGGATAAAAATCCAAGAAAAACAATTGCTTAAACAATCATTAACCAAGCTAAAAGATAAAAGACACCAGGTCCAGCTACTTATTTTGCCCGTCCCAAAACAGCAGCAGCGAGGATAAACAAGAATACACCAGAATACAGAGAGCACTATCTATACTAGGTATAATATCTTTCCTCAGAATGTCCAGGTGTAGGAGAGTATAATGTAAATTATTTCAAACGGAAGCATGTCATCAGTCCTAAATTTCATAGGTAAATTTCAGTCAGCAAAAGCTCTAGTTTTTTGCTTGATAAATAGCATTAAACTAAAGAGCTAAAAAAGAAACTTTCTCCAACATTAGTGATGGGTACTTTTGATTGGTTAGCTTCGCAAAAGAAAAAATAGAATAAAAACCTTTTTGGTAAGAGCAGCCGTTTTACACAAGGCAGTAAATTTGATAGAAAACCTGGTCCAAATTCATACAAGTTAAATTTAAAGTGGAACGATTCAAAAAATATATTACTGAAAACTTGTTCCACAGTGGCCAATTTAAAAAGTGTCTACTACAACTGATAATGATGTTTTTGCCTACTAAACTCAAAATTATTGGATTAATAAATTGTATTATGACCCTATTGAAAAGATATTGATTAAAATTTATTTTCTAATAAATTCAAATCAATCTACTTTCTTTCATCAATTTATATTATATTTTTTCTTGCAACAGATAAGCGCTTTATTGAATATGCTGCAGATAATTATTTTATATGCCGCAAGGAAATCACAAAATATTCGTTATCTTCTACTTCATGGCAATGATCATAGCCATTGAGATTCGACATCAATAGACATTGACAAATCATCAATTATTTGATGATTCTTGGGGTGGGTCTACTTGTAATGATGCTTGTGAACTTGAGGGAGGAACCGTATGCGGACACTTTGATAAGGAATGCTGCCCAAAGTGTTCGGGTTTCCCCAGTTACTCATGTGAAGGAACTAAAATTACAGGGTTAAATTGTTCTTACCATAAAGATGATAGTGGAGTTGTGGCAAAGATCAGCGGCAACTCAACATGGATTGGTAAAGGGTGTAATGATGCTTGTGAAATGAACGGTGGGACTGTCTGTGGAACAATGTTCAACTCATGTTGCAGAACTACATGTGAAACGACGGCTTTTATCTACAAATCTTGTGCTAGTGATAAAATTTAAAATTTGGACTGCTCTTATCGTAAACCAACCACTGCAGCCTCAACAATTACTAGTGGTTTCAAAAGCTTTTTCTGTTTATGGTGTTGAGATCATATGATTACTTGACTTTATTTCATCTTCACATATAAAATTAATTGATGCTTTCAAAATAAAGCATTAATATAACATTTTGAATGCAAATGCTTTATTTATTACTTCAATGCCAAGGTAAAATATCGAAATCGGAGTGAGAGTACGTCCACTAATGCCTGAAGAAGAGCTCACTGAAGAAGTCTGCGTAAAGGCTGAACCTTCCAAAGTGATAGTATCGAATCAACACAAACGAAAACAATTTAAATGTCAACATGTCTTTGATCGAAATAGTAGTCAACATTAAATTTTTAAAATATTTTGTGAGCCTCTCATTGAGGAACTACTGAAAGGATATTCATCAACCTTTATTGCTTATGGGCAGAATAAATCAGGCAAAACATATACTATATTTGGAAAGGACTCATAGGAAAGTAAGGGGATGATACCGAGAATAGTGGATTATTTAAGCTACAAACTCATTACTGAACCAAAATCAGACACAACTTATATTATTCGCGTGAGTTATGTCTAAATGTATAAAGAAGAAATAATAGATTTGCTGAGTATAAGGAAGGGGGCTAAAATAGAAATTGTGGAAAATAGGAGCAAGGAAATGGAAATGAAGAATGTATAAATGAAATTTATTAATAAATTAGAGGATATTTAATCATATATACTCATGGGAAATCGCAAGAGACAGCTGGCTTATACTAAAAAATATAGAAACCCCTAACAATCCACCACTGTATTTACCCTTTACGTTTAAAGTTTGACAAAGATTTAGAATCAGTCAGAGGTGTTCAAGAGCAGATTAGATATCGTAGATTTATTTGCGTCTGATATAATTAATAGATATGAATCAGTGTCATTCACAGGTAAAAAAATAGACCAATATGATCTATCTCATAAGGCATTTTAAAATGTAATTAACGGCCTTTCATATGGTAGCAGTAGCACATTTATCCCTTATTGTGATTCAAAAATCACAAAGCTACTCAGAAATAGTTTTGGAGGCACTTCAAAGGCAAAGATATTGTTGCATATTTTTCCAATTGTAAAATTCTATGAAGCTTCTATCAACACTATGAAGATAGGCCTTGCAGCTTCTGTTATCTAAAATACACCTTCTTGCCAAGTGGATCTTGCTGACACTTCAATTCAAAAATATATGGAACAATTAGCAGAAGCAAAAATTGAGTTAAGATAAATTGAAGATATTGTAAAGAATTACAATTCAGTTTAGGATAATGCCAATACTTTTAAAACTAACTAGGTAAAGGAGATGATTGAAGGCAACTAGTTTGTCAGCGAATCTTTGCTGGTAAAGCGATAGAAGGAAAGATACCTTTAAAAGTTATAGTAATTAATTGCCGAAAAGAAAAAGGTTAAGAAAAAGATATAAAGCATATGTTCGATATTTTTAATATTAAAACCCCTCAAATATCAGCAGCAGCTATTATTCATCAAGGACAACTATGCCCTTCCATAACAGCAATTGAAGGAAACTGCATACATTACTCAATTATCTCTGACGCCTTAAAGTAAATAAGTGCTGAGTAGAGAGAATGAAGCAATAACTGCAAACTAAAGTTAAAGAGAACGATCCTATAAGCAGGAAATATCGGACTTGCAAAAAGAATTTCAGAAAGAGCGCGAAATAATGACTACAAAGATTCGATAACTATAAAAAGAATCGAGATTCTATACGCAAGTGGCTCAGAGAGCAGTTCGTCAATATTAAATCGATTTGTTGAGGGTTAACTCAAAATATGACTCGACGAAGAGATAGTATTAAATTCCTCTTTTTGCAGTTAGGAACAAAACAATCAGCCCAGGTTCAAGACTTTATTACTCTCCCAGTTATCACTTAACTCGAATGGGAAACAGTCAATCCATTTCATAACGTAAGTTTATGATGGGCCAGCTCAGTTCATCTAAATTAAAAAGCCTATACGGCTCCTACAATAAGAAGAAGACTGGCGTAACTGAGATCAAGGAAATCATCAGTAACGCATAGAGAGGATCTGATATGGACCCTTACTTGCAAGTCCAAGAGTTAAAAATCAAACCAAACAAAAAATGCAATGCTGATCTCCATGAAAGTTAATACGAACTAAATAAAATTATTTCTAAACCAGTTCATCGTCTAATATCAGCAAATCGATTGACAAACAATTCGAGAGGCTAAAAACATATGAAAGAATTTTCTCCTCGGCAGTTCAAGTTTAAATGATATTACTTTTTAAAAACAAGAATTTTGCTTATTCAAACATTTTAATGATGATTGATGATTGAATCAAAGCTCCTCAACGTTGTGCTTGCTTGAATCAACGACTTAGGCCTCCGAAGATGACTCAGATTATGTGGTGGCTTCGGGCTTATACCCATCTACTTCTCCTTTCTGTACGGAGATAAGCCAAGCAATGACTTCATTTACGTTTAGGTTATCGACATCTCCCTAATAAACATACTTTTCTAATGGTTCAGGAGAGATGACAACCAGACGATTCGTAATTGGATCTAAATCTCCAATCCAGTTTGCCAAACTTTCATAGTCATCAGCTCCCTTATTAGCGTAACCGCATGCAAATAAAGTCTGTCCTTTACAAAATGCTGTCAAAAAAGCAAGCGGTTTTTCTACAGATTTTTCTCCCTTGTTAATTAAACCTAAAATGGGCAAGTGAGATTATATTACTTTTTTCAACTTTGGAGAGGGAACGCCTGCCCCTAGATCCAAAAGAATTGGAGATGTTTGTTCTTAGAGCCACTGAATTACTTAAGTTAAGGATTATTTGCCTTGATAACTTTCTACACCATCCTCATTGTGAATTTAAAGACTGAATTCTTTATCGCCTTTGATGAGATAAACAGGGTATAACTTAAAGAATCCAGATATGAAGTGGAGAACACTAGTGCTACTTATCCCTGATACAGTTACTGCTGGCTTGACGATATCCTTTTTCGAAGCCACAACTATCTCTTGCGACTCCACAAAATCATTAATAAAACTAACCACTTTTTTAACGCTGCGATCACTCTCATAAGGAATCTTTACTCCATGAATAAAGAATCTTAGAGAAGGATAGCCTTCTATATCTTCTTGAACGGCAATGGCTTCATGTTCTGATACGTCAACAGCTGCGATAACAACTTCTGATTCTTTGAAGTGAGCTCCAATTTTATCGTAATCTGGGGCAAAATTAACGCAGTGCTTGCAGTTTGGAGAGTAGTATTCCACAAAAACAAATTTGTTGTTCTTTAAAGTCTCATTATAGTTTTATTCGGTCAGTTTAATCACATTGGCGTAATTAAACTTTTGTCTTTTCTCTCGATTGGAATCAAAGAAACGATCCAATTTATCAGCTTATCCCTCAGCTACAAAGGAGGCGACGGCAGTTGGGGTGATCTAAGAGGTGGAAAAACGATAACCAACTGTAAAATCAGAATTAACGAGAAACAGTCCGCTTGTTTTTTCCTTTATATCGAACACACTTTGAATTATCTTAAAGGTTGCATCCGTATTTAAAATAATAGCGCAAAGTGTCTTTTGGCGATTATCAGCGCAATAGCTTTATAGAGCAGCTTGTAGAGATAATGAATTCTCATCACTGAAGGAGACCAGCACTAGGATATGACGAAAATCACTTTGCTGCCTTATATAACCAAAATTTGCTTCCACAGATAATGGTAAAACTGCAGGTCTAGTCTAATGGAATATCCAAGTTGATAGATCCGAAGGGATTATTTTTGTTTAAGGATAATCAATTGGCTCTTTATCTTTAAGATAGAGGCGAATGCTAGTTGTTTCAGATTCAAGAGTATAGAAATTAACTGAATCCGTGTTAAAGCTGATTCCTTTAAGCGCAAAAAGCTATGATTTGCCTAATCCACTTGCCAACACGAAAGATTATGTTTCTTTTTTGGCCTCCACTTATTAAGATGTTATCGTGATGATTTGTTTTAAAGTTATTGCTTGAATCCATTAAGCCATAGCAGATGCGGTTCTCTATCCCTCATATTCTATGGGATTTCCTCTCATTAAAAGCAAAAGTGTTGGGTATCCGTTGACATTATACTGCTAGCAGAGATCACTAGTAACTGTGCAATCAACATTAGCCACAGCAAATTTCTTGCTTTCAGTGAGAGCGTACAACTTTTCAATTTCAGGAGCAATAGCCTTGCAATGTCCGCACCATGGAGCAAAAAATTTAACGAACACAAGTTAGTGTTCCTAAATAAACTTGGGAAAGGTGATGTCGTCTAGAACTGGAGACTGTGCTATTGCCAGGAACAGGATGGCTAAAATAGTAAAATATCTTTTCATATTAATTATGGATATAATGACACGTTATGAGATTTTAGATATTTAAAGATATCCTAATCATAAGAAGAAAGCTGGCTAATTTGAATTCAATTTTAAGTTTAGTATTGAAAGTAATAGTACAATACTGAAACGTGAATAGGAATCTTTCGCAGTCAATAAAGTCATGCAGTAGAGTATCATTCATAAGAGGAAATTATAAAAATAAATTTAATCAAGGAGATGTTTTTGAAATCCTTAAGATCAATATAAATTTCATAGCGAGATTAAAGTTCCATTGTAGTATCTATGGAGTAATATGTCTGACCTTAAATTCATGAAGCCATTTCTGACTAAAATCAACAATTTATATAATCCTTCTGTGAGAATTTTAAAGACAAAGGTTGATAATGATTCCATTTATAATGAGAGGTTCTGTATTCATAATCTTTTTGAATACGAGAACATTATAAGATGGTCTGAAAGTAACTCTCTTCGAGGGACAAAGAAAATATAAACTGAATAAGCTAGACTTAAATAAAACTCAAATAATGTAATTGATCGTATTTCTATTATATTTTTTACTACAATACATGCTCTAGGGAGGCGGTCCCAAAGATCAGCCACCAACTAAATGTCTAATATGGGCTTATGTAAGTATCTTTATATTTGTATATCTTGGTAAGATTGCTATTGCTCTTTTTGCAATTCAATTAGTTCCTAAAATTTTCATTGAGAAAATGCTAGTTTTCCTTCTCGCATTTATTTTTACATATGGAACTAGTTATGGCTCTGCTAATTAAACTCGATTAATTATCGAAGCAATATTTCCACAGTTTTTTAAAAATCAAACTGTATTTGTCATGACCAAAAATTAACTTTAATAAATATCTCAAGCTGTTGACTCTAATGCTTAAATTGAAAGTTTTAAAAATAAATCTTTATAACTGCAAGCAAAAAAGAAAACAGATCAAGTTGCTTTTATTAGAAGATTATTTTATTTCGTGGCGAATACTTGCATGATGGGATCTATTTTAGTGTACAATCAGTTCAACATCCTTTAAGTTTGCTTCTTCTTGTTTATTGGGCAAGCAATTATCAATGATTTCATTTAAATAGCGATTTTCAAATTGGCTGTTAGCCCATAAAAAAAATGGATATGGCTTATCTCTCTATTGATGACTATTACCTTTTGTGTATTAACTTTCAGCAGAAAAACAAGCGAAAAATGAAAGAATACTTGATAGCTGTTTATCATTATTGTTATCATTCGTTAAAATTATCTTACTATTAGTGAAAATTCATCTTTTTATTTACAAGAAACAAGTTTCTATTTATTACAAGTATATTCAAACAAATTAAAGAGAAAATTGTTGACTCCAAAAAGATCTATTAATTTCTTCCCTCCAATATGATGGAAATAAATGCAGGCTTAAATTAAAATAACAGAATCAAAATATAGACAAATAGACATCCCATCCTATTTTAGATCATCACTTATATTATGAAGATTTGACAGCTTATATTGTCCGAATTAACATTTATATTTCAACAATCAAATGTAGTCCACCATCGACTTCAATACACTCGAGCCCACCCAGGTGCTCTAGCTGATCCAGAATTCTTTATCAGGTGACAATTAAAAGATCAAAACATCAACCCGAGTCCTAAAGGCTTACACCAAACATAAGAGCTCGATCCGCACTCTTACTTACATTTTGGTAAACTCTCCACAACTGGGTCACCGCCAGATGGCCACTGTTCTACTCAAGCGCAATGTAGTTGCTCTCTATTCTGGCCTTGGAACGCAGGAACAAGCAGAATTCCGTGGTCTTCTTCTTGCTCAATATGTTAAGGAAAATCAACTCCTTATTCAACGAGGTATTGCCACACTTATTAGCATGCTACTGCCAGTTGTGGAAATCAAGAATTGGGTTTAACTACAACAGCTGTTGGACCAAGCCATAAAATCAGCTCCAGAATCTGCAGCAACTTTCGTATTACTTAACAGTATCCTCTATCATTTCAAAGCTCCAACCTAACTTTTTGGATACGTCCTTAACGCATTAAAAGACCCCAGATTGGCAGAAGAAGCCATAAAATGTGTGGTGAGTTTAGTGTAAAGTCAAGATGTAGATCCTTCATTTGCCGTGTAGTTCATTCGTATTTGGTAACAATGTGACTGGCCTGAGGAGATTGCTTTGATAGCGATTGAGGTGCTGAACACTATGATCGAACGTAAGATAAGATTGGCTGATGAAGTAACATTTTGGGTATGTGATCGAATCATCACTAATAAACAATTGAGCAACAAGTTCCGTACTGCTGGCTGTGATTACCTTTTTTCATTCACTGACTACAATCCTAAGCTGCTGGCAAGTCGTGATCAACTTCTTAAAAAAGTAGTATAAACTGCCTGTCTTACTTGTAGTGAACCTTATAAACATAAATAGGATTCAGAATAAATGGGTGAATTTGTGCAAGAAATTGCTCTTTGGCTGGTTGAAACATTGGCTGTCACCCTAAAGCCTAAAAAGATATATCCTGTCCTCTTTGAGGCTGCAGTGGCTTTGATAAACTCTGAGGACTGCGATAAGATGAACACTGGTTTCTTAGTATTAGGATCTGCCTGTGAGGGGTGCGCTGAAAAGGTTAAACGCAATCTTCCAAATCCAATAATGAATGTTCTCATTCCTAAAGGCTTGGCTCACCCAGCCCCTGAGGTACGAGGAGCTGCTATCAACGCTCTTTGCTATTTCTCATAACACCTTGTGCCTGATATTTTCGATTATCATGCTGTAATCATACCAGCTATGATGAAATACATTGGAGATTTATCCCCCAAAGTGGTCAGCAAAGCACTTATTGCAATTGATGTCTTCTTTGATGGCATGGAGCAGGAAGATATTTTGCAGTATTTACCAGTAGTTATTCCACGACTGATCGAAGTCCTTGGAAGCAATAATGCGCTACCACTCATGAAGGCAGCGGCGATCAGTGCCATCGGCAGCGCAGTTACAGTTTCTGAACTTCATTTCTAAGGGTATCTTGCGCAAGTATTGCCAGTCTGCGAGTTTTTACTAAAAACTCCACCCTCTCCTTAAATTAATACTGTTAGATCTGAAAACTTAAA
>Ga0302268_1000812_pt1 | contig 19180 bp, 15 predicted proteins | sample III_Bog_E2_1_FD_194554 | JGI IMG/M metagenome (GOLD analysis project Ga0302268, IMG submission 194554) | Peat permafrost microbial communities from Stordalen Mire near Abisko, Sweden - III_Bog_E2_1 | ecosystem: Environmental > Terrestrial > Soil > Wetlands > Peat | place: Sweden: Abisko... | reverse complement strand
TTCGACTATCTGCAAGATACTACCTTTTGCCAAAAGAAGGCAATCAAAGGACCTAGAATCTACATTAATCTCTTTGAGTTTCAAAAGATAAAAAGATATACTCTCCAGCAATTGAACGAGGATCGTCCTCTTCGAATGGAAATTAGAAATGAAATGCATAAACAAATGTTCTAAGATTTTATTGAACTCCTATAAGCCAAATTTCCAGAGGCAAATTTAACAGAATAGCTCCTGGTACGAGAGTATACAAGAGTTGGGTTTAATAAATTGATGACTCGAATTAAATTTAGCCATTTGACATCTTTTCTTTGTGAGGCGGAGGGGAGTCGATATTTCAAGAAGACTATAGTTATGCCGCCATTAGCCAAAAGATAAACTTCATATATTTTCAGGAGAGCAAGTGAAGAAGAAATTTTACAGACTTATCGATAGGAGTATATCAAAATTATTGGAGAAGTCAAATAACCTTTAGAGGAGGCAGTAATAAAAAAAATGTTATTCCAGATTACAATTTCAAGTTTGTCAATCCCCCCTTTGACTCTTCTATTAAAATAAAAAAAAATGAGTTTTACAAATTTCATATAAATTCTCAGCGGCAACAGTTTCTAAGACATGCTTGGCAAGATTAAATTATAACCTAATACTTAATAAATCCTTGAAGCAGCCCAAAAATACCTTCAAAATGTTGATAAAGATAAACTTATAAACTGGAATGACATCTACATCATGCTTGCAAAATCGTTGAAGATCAACAATGGCAATGTAATCAACCAAATTAAGCCTCTCCTTGTTTTAGAAGGCTATAAATTTTTGCATTTTCCCATGATGCAGTTTTTGTATCAGGAAAACAATAAATTTCCCTTTGAACAGCTCAAACACAAAGTTTGCAAGTGTCCCTATCAATAAAAATATGACTTGTCCACACTTCCCCTTATCTCAACGGAAGAATAACTCGAGAGAGACATTTCTGTTGATATAAATGACATGTAATCACTCCTTCATTATGCTCCCTATATCCTTAAAAGTAAAGTTCTTGGCATTGATCTATAAGGTCAGCTCCGGAAGGGTGGTTTTGTGTAGATAATTCAACTAAATAATTCAAAGAATACTTTTTTGATCGATATCTACTGCATGCATATAAATAAAGCCGTAGAGGCAATTGAATTCGCCAAGAAGATATTAAGAAATGTGTTAGTAGATACAAACATCATTAAAATATTTCACGACTGCAGACATGACTCTCTAGCCCTTCATTAATTTATTCAATCTTGCATTCTCAACATCGTGGATACCAGTGCCACTGAAACACTAATCAATCAATTGTAAGCCTATTAGCAATTAAAGAACTGCGAAGACAAAATAAGCAAGGCTAAAATCTTGATAAATTAGTGCAGTAATGTAAAAACGCCAGGTTTGAATGATATTCTGCAAAAATACAAGGCAAGTCATGGAATGAACAAGAATAAAGAGAAGTTCCATCGGATGTGGTCTCATGGATAAGTGGAATTATTTTGCAAGAGGCCTCTTGATCCTGACTACCGTGAATACTGCATTAAAGATGTGCTAGATCTACCAGAAATATACAATAAAATGCAGTTATTTTTAGCCAAATAAGCCATACATTTGTCTGAATGGATTAGCGCTAACTATGTCTATTACGGCTATTTGGGTACCACATAGTGCCAATAGTTAAAATGATTAGTGTGTTTATTCCTTATTTTGAATGAATATAGTAATGAAGGATACTTCAACTTATACAAAGATAATTAAATGGAGGCAAACACTAAAAACTTTCGTGATGTGGAGACAGTACAGTTGAGTGATTGCATTACTTGCATTGATAGCTGCTTGGATTACGTAGCTGTGGGCTGCATCGATGATTTCATATACATTTGGTAATGCACTGACGATTTAGGAATTCAGATCTTGCCACTTTTCAAAAGGAACCACTGTATACTCGTGGAGGGAATGCAATGGGGGTTATTGATATGGCATTTAACAGCAAATCTACACTGTTGGCTGTCAGTTGCATGGATTCTACCATCCGAAATTATGATCTCAATACGAGTAATTTGTTTATAAAACAGTTACTTCTTCTAACATCGAGTGTCAAATCATGGAAAATTGGAAGATTACTTTCATCGATGAAAGCATCGTCACTGGCGGAGACCTAGGTCGAGTCATCTTCTATGATGAAAAATCAAAAGAAAAGATAAAAAAGTTTGATACTGGAGAAGTATTCTTGACAGCGCTTGCAAAATCTTTTGACAGCAACTTCTTGGCAACCGGCAATAACAATGGAGACGTTTATATAGTAAACCTTGGATCTGCTAAGGAGAAAGTCGCCAGCCTTAAAGCACACTATAAACTCGTGCGAGACCTAACATTTCTAGAGGATGGTAGCAAACTATTAACTGCATGCGATGATGCTTCTATTAAAGTAATCGATATTTCCAGCTAAAAAGTAGTATCAACTTTAGAGGGACATAAACAGAGCGTATCTTCAGTGACACCACAGGCTGAAGGAAAATTAGTGTTCAGCAGTTCGTTTGATAAAACAATCAAGAGTTGGGATTTGAGGATGAAGAGTTGTGTGGGAACAGCAGTAACTTCTAACCCGCTGTGGGACTGCAAATCGATTGGAAAATACCTCTTGGCAGGAGGAGAGAGTGGGATTCTAAACCTTTATTCTGTGTAATGATCCAACTTATTGAATTTCGTCATAATTATACATTTCTAAGTAAATATTTAATTGCTAAATAAAATAGAATCATTTTAATAATCCACCCTGTACTCCTCTTCGACGAAAAGCAATGCCCAGTTTTTCTTCAGCCATGCGATATCGAGATATAGCCCCTACATTAATCTTTAAATACATATCCATTTCAGATGATTTGACTATAATTTAAAAGCCCATCTCAAATCTTCTCCCATGACTGAGTGCACACTTGTCCTAGATTATTTTGTTCTTACATTTATATTGACAGCTTAAATAGGTGAGGAACATGCAGTTAAACTAATGGCTGAGGCTCTTTTGATTCATTATTGACTAAAATAGAAAAATCTTTACAAATGTCAAGAACTTAGAGCTGCGGAAGATGACTTTTGCGAAATGAACGAAAATACGTAATACGATTGTTGGTGAGGCTAAGTTCCTTTAAATTTGGTGCTTGCAGTCTATTCAAACACTCGATGCTGATTATACAATTGGCACAAAAGCTGATATGCTTCAGGTTCACGAAATTAATATGAATCACCTTCTCAATGATAAAATTTTCTTGATTCCAATCTTAATTAAGGAGTTAATACCAAAAATAATCTTTTTTCCACTCATCTTAGTAATAAGAGAAAAGATTTGATCCCATTTCTGCGATTGAAACTTCTTTTAGTCTAAATTCACCAATAAAATACTGATAAACCATTCTTCAGTGTTATTCAGAGTATCAGCTATTATATTTCGGGTTATCATTGAGAGCTGCTTTTTGTTAACGTTAGGGGAGAATTCAGCTGCCTTGTACACTTTTTTGTTCATTTTAGAGCGTATGATTATTGAAACCAATTTAGTATAGGCTCATAAAGAAATAAACTTTTTAAGAAATATGTTAAAAGGGTCATTTTAATTTATCAAAAGGGAGGATAGAACTGCAATTCGTTATTATTTTGAATGAATTAGTTGTTGTTATTTATCTTAATTCGATAATTATGGGGGATAGTTTTTAAACAGTCAAGAAATATGGACTTTTAGGTATTGCTACTCATCTCACCCTCTCCTGGACATTTTTTATCGGCACCTATCTATTCGTCAACAGGACTGGCAAAGCGGGTTCCCTCATCAAATGGCTTCGGCTTTAAAACAAAATACCTGAGAAAGCAGGGTCATTAGTGATTGCAGGAATCATATACAAGGCTGTCATGCCATTGAGAATAGGATTGACACTATTAGTGCTGCCTGCAGTTATAAAATACAGGGGAGAAGAGGAAGTAGTTATTCAGCAATAATAGAAAGCAGTCCTTACTGAGGTATGATTTATGAGTTTCTAAAAATGAGATTAAAATGCAGGACAGAGCAAGAGATGGCCTAAATTTTTGTGGGAATCTATCAATATATAGTTTGTTTTCAATCCTATTTTAAATATTTGTCTCATCTTGTTGTTGAGATCAATTTCTTCCCCATTTTGGTTGGTGAGCTTCATCAAGCCTATATATTATACATCACAGTCCAGACTATTCTCAAAATATATAATTCAAATTAGTTGATTAAGATGAACCAGCAAAGATTCGATTAATTTTACTTAACCATCTGCAAGTAAGTAGGAGGAATTGAAGGATTCGTTCGCTCCTTTTTTGATTTCCTGTTTCGAAAGACTGACTTTTTCTACGAGTGTGATCCCGGAGATAAGATGGGTTTTCCTCCAGGCTATAACAAACAGATGGTACGAGGATATTGACTTAGATATATGCTATTATGGATCAGTTTCAGAAGGAACACTATAAGAAGATACCACAGAAGTCATTAGAAGACTTTAATAAAAAGGTAGAAGGTGCCAAAGTCGCTAAACAGCAGCATGAAACAGCTCAAAAAAATAAATCTAAAACTGAAAAAGTTGAGAAGAGGGAGTAACCTGTGAGTATCCCTAAGGAAAAGCCAGCAGAGCAGAAGAAAAAGGAAGTGGCTCCGATTGTTGACACTTATAATGGTGGAACTAACTAAAAATATAGTTGGAGTCAATAAATTCGTGAGGTGGAAGTTACTATCGAAATCGATCCAGCCATCACTTCGAAAAACGTTATTTCTTATTGATTTAGATCAGTGTTGATCTTAAAAACGATAGAGTCATAATCAAGAGAAAAACAGGAGAGGGATTAATATAGGGATAGCTCTATGAACGAATTAATGCCGGAGAATCTGTTTGGAAAATATAAAAATCCGCAGGAAAATCTTTCATTGTTCTGAATTTGGAGAAAGCGGAGGAGAAGATATGGAACACAGTCTTTAAGGGAGACCCATAAATCGATACCAGCAAAGTTAACAATACCAAACCACTCACTGATTTCGACGATGAAACTCAGGGAGCAATTCGCAAGATCATGTATGAGCAGCAAAGGAAACAGATGGGACTGCCCACCACAGAGGAGGAAAAACAATTATAAGCCCTGAAATTGGCCTGGAATGCAGAGGGATCTCCCTTCAAGGGTACACCTTTTGACCCCAGCAAGCTCAATTTGTCGGGCAATCAATTCCATCCATGATCGTGTATTTGCTGAATGAAAGTTTTATTTATATGCCTATCGACTTTATTATTGAAGGTGATAATTAATTATATATTTAACGATGAGATTTATTCGGCCAGCAATCAATAAATAAAACAGAGAGCCGAGCTCACAAGTAGGAGGCGATCGACCTTAAATCTAAAAATTGAGACACGAGTTGAAATCAGCACACGGACATATAAATCAGTTGAAATAGACAAATAGCAAATTGCTGCTTAGATTGTAAACCGCTGTAATGATTGATTTATTCAGTAAAAATAGATTCAAAATTTGCAAGATTTGAAAGAGGAACTGTAGTTTTTGAGAGAGCAGGAGACCAACTGCAAACAGCAACTGGATAACTACGTAGTCATCAATAGGAAATTAAGAGAAGAGTTATAAAGAAATTAAAAAGAAAAAAATGAAATGACAAGTCAATTCAACCATACCAAAACTCAGCTTCAGTCTGGAAGAGAGAAGGACATAAAGCAGGCCACCTATCGCTAACACTCATGCGAGAAGACTGTGGCTCCTATTGCTCGTTCAGCAACTTCAGGTTGGTAACAATCCATGCGCTTCAGTTCAAGTTCCTGCATAAGTAATAGTAGCGATCGTCCGAAAGATAACCATGTGACTACTCCGAAATCAAAAATGCGTATAAATATAGAATAACTGATGCCTCAAAACGCTCCCCAGAGGAAACGGGTATTTCTATGATATTGATCTGGATAAGCCGAGCTTTTAATAATAATGATTATAGCTTTAATATTTAATATCATAGAACTGTTTTATAAATTTTATTAAGATTGAAAGATATTATGAGGTCAGGCAAACTCAAGGGAGGTCTTAATATAGACGATGATGATGAAGTTAGGAAACCTGATTAACAGCAGAGTAACAGTCATCTTAGTTAGGTCTCGATAATAGGAAGAAAGGCAATTTTTAAAAGGATCTTGATTCTATGCTCTTTGGAGGCTTTGCTCCCCAACCAAGAAAACCACGTCCTGTTAAACCCTAAACTAAAGAAGTTCCAAAACCTGTCCCTCAGCCCGACCCAAATGCAAACAAGCCAGCTCCAACGAATCCGAATACATCAATTGTAGTAGTAAAGCCTGAACCTACAAAACCAGGCAAGATTGTGACTAAACCTGAATAAAAGAAAATTAATAACTATGTTGAGCCGAAGCCTTCCCCCAAAAATGAAATTCCCACTCAACCAGTTAGATATGATTAACCTTAAGACACTGATCAGATCTATCCGTATTCCAACAAGAACGGTTTTAATCGACCTGGATATGTGAGAAAATTAAAGAAGGTAGCGGAGGACTTCAAGTTTGCATAATAAAATGCCACCCTCCATTTTGCTTATGATACAATTAGACCTGTTGAGACTGATAGAGCCAAACAGCGAAAATATAATGACTCTAACTTCTCAGATTTCATTTTTCCTGCAAGCTCATTCTCACTTGGCTCTTAACACAAAAAGACAGTTTCAGTATGGAAAAAACCCAATGAATTTGCTAAGGCAATCATTTTCGGAAAATATATTGACCCGAACGATCTTCGGACAGGATCAATGAGTTCTTCCCATTTCTTGAGCACCCTCAGCGGACTTTCTGAACTTGAATTCAACATAAAACGATTAATCTAAGACCAGAAAGTTAACAATAACGGATTTTATCTTATTCGTCTCTTTATAAACTCAGTCTGGAGATATATTCCTGTTGACAGCTTCCTCCCCTTTATATAAAATGAAAATGTCGGAGTGTTGAGTAACGCTGACGCTGAATTTGAGCTTTCATCAGCTCTTATTGAAAAAGCATATGCTAAATCGTTTGGCGGATATGATGTTTTCTCCAGAATTCAGCCGAGATAATATTATCTTCGTGATTTAACTGGAGCTCCTGTCACCAAATATTCCATGTATTAATTGCTTGATTTAGAGACAACTATGACTTGAGCAACATTATCAAAAAGGCCATTGCCGCTGGTAAAGTGATTTTGGCAGTACCAAACGAGAGAATTGCCTCTTTAGGAATCAATCCAAATTACTCATACAATGTGATTAATTATACTGCCAAGGGAACTTTAGAATTAAGAAATAGTTGGGGAACTCTTGAGGAGAGATCCAAAATCAGCTTCAAACCAGAGGGCACTTTTGAACTCAGTTCAGGTCAAATGAGAGATAGTCTTAGTCACATCATTGTTGCCCATCTAAACCCTGCATACTTCACAACCACTACTCAATCTCGCCACAAGTATGGTTTCTATTCTTCCTATAACTTTAAAATTACCCAAGAAACTCATGGTTATTTGACAATCAGTCAGTGGGACCAAAGACTTTTCCCTGCGACCAGTGGATATGAATACTCTCCTTTCCACGTAATTTTACACAAGGTGGAATCTAAGGAGAAGAGTATCTTCATTAATACAGGTATAATTATTTTTATTTAGCTTTTTCTGCCAAATCGAGAAACTTGGATCTTGAAGTCAATCTTGCCCCTGGCAACTATGTTATCTTTTGCGCAGCCAACTGGCTTCATAAGGAACATAGCTACAATTTAACATTCTATGGCTCTGAAAAAGTATAATTCGAAAGGATTTACACTGAAAAAATTCCCAATTTGATCAGTCAAAGTTTTGAAGCCATCAACATTCAAAGCGGTCGAAGAACCTAACTCGGTAAAGCAATCAATCAATATTTCCTTTATCACCCCGAAAGTAATTTGGTAATTTTGACTGTGGAGAATACTAGTGATCGAGAAACCACTACGAGTGCTGATATGACCAGAGTTAAATTGGATCATTTGGCTCTTCTGACATCTCATAGCAATGAGGACAACTATAGCAATAAGATTGGAGTGGAGATTGAGGAATATAAGGGAATTCCAATCACTGACCGCAGATGGTCACTACTCCTCAAACCCCATGAGAAGCATACATGGATTCTTGCTGCTGACGAGCCTTATCATCCTGAAAATCCTAAGAATTGGGGCTTTAACTGATCTATATCTGCCTCAATAATCAAATTACAATTTATAATGGTGTCTTATCTTACTAACCGATAATTTTAATAATAAATTGCGAGATGAGCTACTACCTATAAGATCCTTATCGATATATTCCCAAGTGTTTCCCTTTTATCGATTCAAGTAAGCCCTACATGCGCTAGTACACTTCTACCAGAATCACATAAAAAAATAGGAGGATTGAAGGTGAGCTGGTGATTATGAAGCATTAGTATATGACCAAAGTTAGCGAAGAGAGTAAAAGCAATGAAATCAATCTGTTGAAGGTGAAGAATTTATACAATTCCTTAAAGGGAAATTCGAACGAAGAAATTGGAAGACTTAAATGCGAAATCTATGGGGCAAGGAAAAATAAAGAAAGCAATCTTAGAAGAGTATCTCATGACTTCCCCGATTTTATACAGCATAGGCATCTTCTGTAAAACAGGCAATAGCTCATGGGCAGTGAGACTATTAACTGATTCATGATATTGAAGATATATATATTGATAACTAATGCTTGAACAATTTGAATGTATTAATAATCAATTTAGTAAATGATGGTTTTCTACTCTGGTTACAATTTTCAAGAGAATGCATGTCACGAAGATGAGGATTATTGTGAATATCTTTAATATAATGAGGAAAGATTCATAATAATTACCAGCTATGTATTTTATCTTTTTGTTTTGGATGACTGAATCAAACAATAAGATGCCAAGAAGATTGCCATTGCTTGGATATTTTTTTGTTATTTAGAGTTTGCCAGATTAGTCCGGGTGGATAAAGCTAGTTTAATCATTAAATTTAATGTTATAAATCGAGTCGATAGTGCGATCTGAGTCTTTTATTTTATGTGAATTTTGCTATTACGTCACATCTACTTTGCAATTACTTAATTTCTCCTTCAAATTAAAATCTTCCTGTCCAGAGAGGTGATTAATAATAGGGCGAATAAGAGGAATTTTATGGATAGGAACGATAAGTATTGCGGGCAAAGGTGATTAGGAGTGAATAAAATAGGCATTGGATTTGGAGAGACAGTATAGCCTTTGATAAATTTCTTTCTGAAATTTTAATAACCACATCGACTATAATTATTATTATTAACTTAGGCGTAATCTCTGGAGGCTCACTATCTTTAGCATGAATAATTATCTTTCAATTCCAATCAAATAATTCAATGAGTACAATAATAAACACTCTAATTTATCAAATTTGGTAAGATCACCAAAAATTACTTACTTTTTTGTTAAGAAATTATAGTTTTCTAGCCTACTACCATCGTTCACTTTTAATGATGTAAAGTTTGCTGTTTTCAGCGTAGACTAGAGTCAAAGAATGCTTGCCTAGTCTGTTGATTGCCATTTTTTGCAGGCCTTATCTTCTAAATCCCTCCTCATTTAAATGGATTTTTTAAGCCCACACCTATACTTCTGTAATAGCTTCCATTTTTCTCATTTAGAACAGATCAATTTTCCAAAGATTCCCTATATTAGTTCCGATAATCTAAAATAACGCTATTTTTACAATTTCAGATAATTCTTAATTCCAAATTGCCACTGCCTGAGCCTTTTCAGTAAGCGTGGTGACGGACTCCTTTGCGAAACTGATGTGTTTAATCAAAATTAAATCACCTAAAAAGCTGCATATTAATTTGTATACCTATAGGCCAGAATTCGATCATAGTCAGTTCTGAAAATAAAAAAAGATAAGGGATGGATGATTATCTCAGTAATCTTTTATTCGAAGAAAATACTTTTGATTTCGAAATAGTTAAAGATAGTTAAGCTGCTCGCACTGATTTCTGTAATATAGATTTTATTCTACTCATCCAAAGATATTATCATCCCTCTTTCGTTAGATGCCAACTGCAGAATTCTGGATTTATGCTGATTAAACTGCGAGCAAAATTAAAGTTGGAACTTGTTTTTGTTGATCATGAAAACAGAGCTGATATTAGTATTTGAGTATTCCTCGCTCATCTCTTGCTTGCTATTTTTATAAATGTACAGACGCTTTTCCTCAGAACAGATAATAAAATTTTAATAAATCGCGAAGAGCTCGCATCGGTGCTTGAATGGGATAGACTACCCGCCTTAGAAACAATAATTTTGCCACATATTTTTTCTAATTTCGTAGGTGATGATTTCTGTCGATTTTTTCTTGTAGACAAGCAAGCACATGTGCTTTTTATCCTCAATATCTGTGATTTACCAAATCCTTAGGTTTCCTCCTTAAAATTATCCTGCCACTGATGAGTAGTCCTTTTCTCCATATTTTTATTATTCATACATCCTTATTTGCTTTTAGAAGAGGAAAAAAGTAAAACGCTTGTAAAAATATATTTGCAAGACCTTACCATAATCGACTCCTCTGTTCAGCCTACACACCTCAATTTTCATTGTCTTATGAAGAATTGAGTCGAGATAATTTCCCTGAAATTTTGAAGAAGAATGATTGGTATTAAAGAGAGGAATGGGCACTTGTCCAAATTATTTGAAAAGTTGAACCGAGCATTTGTCTTTCTCGCAAAGATATTTCTCAAAAGCTTCTATATAAAGATCTCCTAAAAATAGATTATCTGCTTTCAAAGCATTCTATTTCTTCGCGTAAACTCCAAATATAAGGTCGATCCACTGATGTAGACCTGTAGTGACAAATTCGCTCTCTAAAATTTTACGCATCTTAAAGATAAATTCATATTAATCTCGAGCCCAACAAGGCAATACGACATTGTTTACAATATCTCTGTTCTGTCTCAGTCCTAAATTATAATAGCTTCTATTTTTCAGAAATTATGGAAAGTTATAAAACTAAGGAATTAGCTCCTTGAAATCAGCGGGACAATTCATCATAGATTGATGGATATCTTTGATGCTGTAGAATAATCGATCAGCCGTATCAAACTGCAAACTTTGAAGTTAGTAATGTTGCGAAGTAAATGGGTTGACCCTAATAAGAAAGTTACAAACAATGGCTCGATTGGAGTAGAAGGATCCGTAAAGAAAATTGGGAATTGGTGTTTAAAACCTCTGGTCTTTTTTTTATTAGAACCTCTTTTTAATAGACTACCACTTATTTTTGCACAATTTTCCCACGGGAAGAGAGAGGTCCCGAAAATTTTAACCATTCGAAAAAAAAGATGCAGTCATTTATGTGTTGAAGTTGGTCACCGTCCAAGGGAATATGTAGTACTGCGAAAGGTCATTGAAACTGCGGCCAGTTAGATCATTAAGTTTCATTAAATACTGATAGTTATTCAGTAATCCAATTTGCCATTTTTACATCATCAGCTTCGCCTCTTCAGCAAGTTTTTCACGAGACAATACCTTCATCTATTTTTAGAGCAAGTAAAGAAATACTTGGCGATGATCTGCTCGAATAAATGAAAATAAGTAACTTCTATTTTTTGTGTGCAATTCAACTGCCAAATCATGGTATAGGTACCGCTTGACGATGGCGATGCATTTGTTTGAAAGCTCTACTTCGAATGTAAAATTTTATCTGATGCATTCGTCTTCTGTTCGCTTTTAGCACTCAGAGGCAAATATTTTATCATAGAGAGATATTTGAATCGTCTAATTTTAAACAAAACTTAATTTCTTTTGAGAAACAGTCACTTTTCCTTGATAAATCTTTGCAGAAGTAATTAGCAGCACTTTAAATCTGTTTTTATGACGGCTCATTTATTTACTTGGAGTTGATTGACGCGCTAAACTCAAACATGAGGCAGGTTCCTTCCGATATAGGGGTGCATCATCAAATATTGACGACACTGACTCACTTTAATTAAACTAAAATTTATCTGAAAAGAGACTGTTACTCCTTACACAACTACCGGCTTTGATCATTCTGGGTAGTTCTAATTGTGGTTTGTTATTGTCTTTTTTCAGCAATATCTTTTAATTCTCAGGACCAGTACCTTAAAATAAGCTGTAGTAGATTTATTTACCGATAAAGGCTGACCAAAAATATTTATTCTTGTCAACTACCTTCGACCAAACCTTTTCCACCTTCAATAAATTTAAATTTCTCTCTTCGACAAATTTAATATACATACTTCTGGATTCTTCTTTAAAATCAAATTTAGGAAAGGTTGGCAACTACTTACTTCTTTTCCTCGATCTCTTTGAAAGTTATTGCTCTTGAATGGGTATTATTTTATATTGTTCAAGATAATCTATATGCATAAACAAGTACATTTTGATAGATTTAAAAGCTGTTTTTATAAAAAACAGTGGTAATTTTTAAGTTTTTGCACACTCTTTATTTCGAAAGTACTGATGTGATTCATCACGCATTTTATATTAATCTTAAAATTTTATACATGTCCTTCCGCCTCTTATTGGCTTGATATCTTCAGAAAATTCATACAGTCTCGAGATGTTATATGAGTCAAATAAAAATCTAAACATTTTATGATGTTTTATCGATCTAATATCGCCTAATCATTAATCAATTATTGACTTTTTTATATGTTCGTATTATTCGCATTTTTGTCCTCAATATAGAGGAGGGAGTTCACAAAAATAGACGAAGCTGGGCTTTCATTGAACATTTATTTAGTTTTTTGTGCTAATCCTTTCAGAGAATAGTGATAAGTCAGCAGATTCAATTTTTATATTTTAGAGTTGGAGAAATTATGACATAAATTAAAATTTTTGAGAACTGATAAACCTTCTTAGCAATTCAAATTTTCACACATTGCCAAAATCACAATAATTTTATCGCTTATCAAATCCTCCTGAACTGTGCTATCAATTCCTTCTTGAAATTTTGATGAGGCTGTAATTGCACTGACTTCTTTAATTTTCAACTCAGTTATTTTTAGTTCTGCTTCTATAACGGATAGCAAATCCTTAATTGATAATTCTTTGATTATATAAATTGTGAGTCTCACATCAATGGTTTTAAATAATTTGTGATGAGATAAATAGATATGGGCGAGCGATCTGGCCTGATCGTAAGAAAGACATTTCAAAGGAAGTAGTTAATAGATCTATTTCAAGTTTTATATTTTTTTGTTATTTGATTAAAAAATGATCTCACTTGTATTCACTGATGAATTCACGACTTCGAAGAATTGTTTTTGCCACGCGACGCAGGTAATTTATGATATGCCCTTCTCTTATAATAGTATTATTGAGTAAAGAAGAAAAGGCTTGAGAGAAAGAAGTTCGTAGGCCAAAAAATATAAATTTTCTTTAATGATTTGCACATCATAAAACTCAAACTCTTTTCCTCCCTTGTGAATTTTAATCTTCTTGCAATCATAATAATTTTATTAATTTTAATATATCTGGCATACTTAAATGATGCATTTTATTATTTTTAAAAGCTTTTCCTATTTTCCAATCCAATCCGGCAGTGACTCCCCCAGCTTTCTTGCAAAAAATGAAATTTACATTGAAAAAGTCAGATCAAAAATATCAATACTGTTATCTCTTCGATTAATTGTACAGCTCAGAAGTTTTAGTAAAAATTAAATAAATTCATAGTAGAGATCGATTTCAATCTTCTATTGGAGTTGCTCATCTAGTTCTTCTTCCACCAAACTTATAAACTCAAAATGAATCTTTAAAATCTGATCCTTATCCGAGAAAATATAGGCTCCATCGTCCTATCGATAGTAGAGGGCTGTTTATAATAAAATCCTTTGACAATATACGTGAATTAGCTTTATATAATTATTTTGGTAATGTAGCAACTTAAAAAGCTCTTTAATCTTCATGATGATAAGCTTTTGATATTACCAACCAAAATTTTTCCAAAAGACGAAATTACAAAGAATTTACAATTAATCCTCAGAGTTATTGCCTCCTCTGATATGAAGCACTCTCAGCAGCTCGAGAATTGCCAGGGCGTTTTGACTTTCACGGCTGGCTTGCCAGCAGAGACATAAAATAGCATTCAGCCTTTCTTCTCTTTCGATTGGTGTCAGTTTTTGATGACTGACCCTTTTAATCTAAACAAACTCTTCCAAAAGTTTAATCACAATTCTGATCATTCCAACAATATCTTAATTTTTTTTCATCTTTTTGATGGCATGAGAGATAATCATCAAGAATATGTCCATATCTCCAACTGCTCTAATTAGATCAGTAAAAGATGGCAACATCCTTTTCCGAATAAATTTATTAGTTTTGTCCAGGACATCTAATCTAATGCATTCACCATTTTCTTTACTTCTATTCGAATATATTTCTAAGCTTAAAAGTGAGCGAATTGAAGTTCCAAGCTTACCATCTTCATCTCCTATGACTAAAGTCGATGGATTATCGATAAACTTAGGCAATGTTAGGATGTTTTCTGGAGAACTATTGAGGCTAACTTTAATATCATTCGCATCAAATTATATGTAAAAAGTATTTGATCTATTTTGATGCCATGTTACATAAGATTGTGTCTTTGCCCAGATGACAGACTTTGAAACTTTTAAGAGTACTAAAATTGCTTATCCTTCAGTAATATTTCTGATAGTGATCCACAACTAATTATTTCTGTTTTTGTCTTGAACCATAAAAAGCATTTTTTCTTCTTTAAAAGTCTTCTGACAATTTTTTAGTTAAATTTCAATAAAGAATTGATGCCTATAGTTGATGGGTATTTTGAAAAATGATTTTTTTGATAAAAATACCAAGCAATCTCGAGTATCGTGGTATATTTTTAGAGAAATACTCATTATTTCAAAAATACTTTTCCATTTATTTATGGGTTTTTAATCGCTTGTTACTTCAAGCTCTCGAATGAGTAGTTTGACTGTCTGAATATCGATTTTATAATTTATCATCTCCACTATTATTTTTTTGGATAAATCCTTCATGTCTTAGTATGTAATATACATGCTGAGAAGAGAAGAAAATAGTTTTTCCCATATCATCTCGTACTCTCGAATTAAATCATTTTCTTATGAACGCTGTTGGAGATCAATCAAATATTTCAGGTAATTTTATGAAATATCTTTTAAATTTTACTTTATCTTTATCAATACCCGCTATTCAGGTTTCACTATTTTTGTTAGGAAAAGGATTTGGATCATTTTTAATTTTACGTTAACTTCATGTGAGTACAACCGAATTTAAGGAGATTCCAAAAATGCACATAATAATTATTAAGTCAGCTCCAAAGTATCAGCTTCTAAGCCCTTTAGTTTATAAACTGAAAAAATTAGTAATTTCATTAGTCTTTTAAATTACTGTTCTGGCTATAGTAGAAGGTCTCCAATGTAAAAGTAAAGCACTAAGAGATCAATATAGTTTTTAACGGAGCTAAAGCGAATAAGTCTGTCCCATATTTTGCTGAGCCATCCGATGATTTATTTGTTCTCTCCTTTTCTTTTAAGTCCAAGCTTTTTTAAAGTCAATATTATAGGCCTCAAATCTTCCACTCTTCTGCTATATTAGAGGATTTATTTGACAGGCAGTTGATTAGTTTTATCGATACCCAAGGATACTGCTGTAGTAGAGGCGAGAACAATCGTAACTGCAGATATTTCTTAAGATTCTATGACATTTTTTAGTTAAAGAGCTTGACTGAGCGAAGTGAGAAATAGCTCATCAAGTTTGTTCTACGCTTTAAGGAGAGATTTGAGATAGGTAATAAATTCATTATCTTTTGCAAGAGGAGAAAATTACAATATTTGCTAATTGTCTGTATTTTCCATGCTTTTATTTTTGGAGATTATTATAATTATGTTATAACTAACTATCTTCTTATAACACTTTTTACAGACTCCCTTTTTTGTGTGGCAATATTCACACTGTAAAAAATTGATTTGCATTTATTTAAGTCTGATTAATCTTACCAAAACGATTCAGATCAAAATAAGTTTGTTAATACCAAAATTATTAATTATAAAGTAGCAGGCCATAAATTATAAAGATTATCCTGAATTCTTACTCGGACGATAATTAAGAGATCCTTTGAAATATAAAGAAATCCAGTATTATCGTTCAAAAATTATGAGTGATAAGGCTTTATAATCATACTTCTCTTTTTAGGAAGGAACGCACCTCTCTATCCATTCGCCATCGCATATATATACCAATCTCCTGCTCATACTTTTTGAACATGAGTATTTTGTTAATCTCAAGTCGATAGAAAGAAAAACCTAAGAATCCCACTGTGCCCACTCCAATCAAATTTCTTGTAGCAAAACGCCAGTATTTATCATTCCGCTGAATTGATTCTTCCTCTATTAGAGGATTAGCTATCAATCTACGTAAATTTATTTTCTTGGCGGCTAATGCTAAAGAGGAGGTGATTATTAAATATGCTAATGGATTGGTGATGAGACCACGTTTTAATCTTGTAATTTCATTCAAATCCTCTCTTGAAAAGATAAATAGTTCAGGTTAGATGTTCGATGTACTCTCGTCTGAAGGTTTTTGATTTAGAGCAACAGATGCTTGGGGCTCGGTACTCATCCTTTTAAATAATTAATATGACTCAACAATAAAAGGATATGGATAATTAAAATTCAATTACTAATACCTGATTTTCTAGGGCTATTTATTCCTAATCCTTATTTTTCACGAATTCTGAGCCTAAGGGCTTCAATCTCTACAAATAGCAATACCATCATTGCTGCATTCTCTTAGAGTCTTTTTCTTAGAGATAGGTTATCTGTAGAAAGAAGTCTTAAATCATGCACTTCATTCTGAAGACTGATATTTACTCTGTTCAGTCGATCGATTTCCTCAAATAGCTTATTACGGATACCATCAAAATTTTAGCCTCGTAAAACTGGTGGAGGTGATAGGTTGCTCCTGTGTGAGATTTAAAGAACAGTATTATGTTGTGGACTTTTAAAGTTACTATAGGTGTTTCCGAAAGGATTACCACGCTGTCCTTTATTTTTTTCCTTCAGTTTATCATTTTCTTCCCTGTATTCTTTCACAAGCCGATTCAAGAGAGTAAACTCTTCTTTAAGCTTGTTCATTCTACGCATAAATCATTTGATACTTGAATTCATACTCTACATTGGTTTTACGAAGGCATTCTATATCTAAACTTAACTTTTTATTAATTGACTCTAAAAGAATATATCGATGTTCAAGATCTTCAGAATTATTATTCGCCATTTTAACTGTGTATTGCTCAATACCATCAATTCTGTTTCCTTATTTCTTTAAGAGGAGATTGTTCTTCGTTAAATTATCAATCTCTGCCTTCCTACTTTCACTATTTGTATCTAGTCTGTTTAACTCTGACATGGCAATTATTAATTTTTCTTCTAATTATTTTTTTTATCTTTGTGCAATGGTTGGAATTTAAGAAAGACTTTTCAAGTGCTCCTCGGCTTTTCTCAACTTTTATTGCAGTTCATGTGATATTTTGTTTAACTATGAACATTCTATTTGTAATTTAGTTCGTTATTCCTGGATAGCTGTGTTTTCTTCTTTCATATGCTTAATAGTGGATTAGTAATTACTAAGAATTCTCATCTTCTAGTCTTGTTCTGAATTGTTTTGTGTTCGTCTCAATTGTTACCACTGCACCACTAAATTCTAATATTCACGACTCACTCTTTTTAATTTATCTTCTAAAGAAATATTCGTCTCTGTCATCTTTCTTGTTTCCTGATGAGCACGTTCAACTTGTAAGTTAATTTAATGTTATCCATTCTCTTTCATAATTTTGATTTGTTATTCCAATTGCTTACACTTTTGCACATTTTCATTCAGTTAATCTCTTAATTTACTAATTTCATTGCTTTTCACTTCCTGATATTGCTCAAATTCAGATTATAATTGTTTTCTATCAATGATCTCCTGATCCTTTTCACGATCGATCTGCACTTTTTCAAATTCAAGTGTACTTATCTTTTTATTGCTAACCCTTAATTTTTATGCATTCTCACCAAGCACAGTATTTAACCTCTCAATTTATAAAGAAAGAGTTTCAATGGCATGAGTATTAGCAGTACTTTATTTCATACTTTGAGTAAATCTTTCTTCGCTCTCATGGTTGTACTGACGAAGTCTTTCTAGTTAATTCGTTTGATGCTCTTTCATATCATTTAATCGTTAGACTTATTGTGATAAAAGAGCCAGTTTTGCTTCATACTCCTTTTTCAGACGTTTATATAATTAAGTTTCTTCTTTGATTTGGCTGTGATTACTATTTAAGTTATTGATATATTGTTACTTTTCCCTCAATTTTTAATTATGATTTTATTTTGAAGTGAGAAGGGATTTTTAAAGATCATAGGATATTGCTTCTAATTTTTGTCTCTATTTTCTAAGCTGATCACACTCATATTCCTTTTATTAGTATTTGGAGATATAATGCGTTTCAATTTGCTTTATGCTTTTCTCCAATCTCTAATTACTACTTTTGATTTAAAGTATTGTCATTCTAAAACTTTCTTCTACTCTCCTAAAATGTTCTGCTCGATCTCCAATTTGATACTACAAGTCTCTCACTTTTTATTATTCATGTACCTTTTCATTCGTAAGTATGGTTATCCTTGCCTCCTGCTTTAAGTTTTCTTCTTTCAAACTTTGACAGCGCTGTCCGATTAATTATAACTCGTTTTCATATTTCCGTATTTTCCCCTCATATAACTCTATTTTTGAATGACTTTAGTTTTAAGTTCGTATTTTCCCAAAAGAATCCTAAGCTATTTTTCGCTGTTCGAGTAGGCCTTAGCATGTTCTGACTTTGTGCTGTAATAAATCAACCTCCTTTTTAAGATGCCGATTTTCTTGAGCTTTATTCTCCAATACCTTGTTCAATCGTTCAATTTCTCCTGATAAAATATTATAATTCTCATCATTAACTTTTTATTTTTGATCTAATTGCTTTATATAAGCTTTATCCCTTGCCTGCTAATCAAGTAATAATTTAATTTAACTTTCGAGACGATTTTTATTTTCCCTTTCTTCATGAGAAAGGATAACATTACTTTTTCCATT
>Ga0302268_1000799_pt1 | contig 19327 bp, 16 predicted proteins | sample III_Bog_E2_1_FD_194554 | JGI IMG/M metagenome (GOLD analysis project Ga0302268, IMG submission 194554) | Peat permafrost microbial communities from Stordalen Mire near Abisko, Sweden - III_Bog_E2_1 | ecosystem: Environmental > Terrestrial > Soil > Wetlands > Peat | place: Sweden: Abisko... | reverse complement strand
CGATAAAATGTCTAATTAAATGAAGATCCAATGATCTAATAATTACAAAAAGACAAAAAAGCGAACTATTGGTGCAAAAGCCCATAGTCATTAATCATTATTTAATACATTAAAGCGGATACTCATATAAATTAATCTGATATACTAATTTGCAAAAAATTTATCTACTGTATATACAGTCCTGATTCCTGGATCCTGGTTCTTTAGCCTTTTGTCTTGGTTCTATTGTCTTTTGTCTTGGTTCTATTGTCTATTGTCTTGGCTCTTGGCTCTTTATGGCTTAATAAACCTTGAAATCTCCACCGAATCGGTAAAAAGTCGGGCAGTATTAATTAATGCCAAATGTGAATAGGCTTGAGGGAAATTTCCCAACTGACTCTTAGTCTCAAAATCGAGATCCTCACTAAACAATCCCAGATTATTTGAATAACTGATCAGTTCATCAAATAACTTTTGTGCTTCATCTTGCCTTCCAATAATAAAAAGAGCCCGAACCATCCAGAAGGAACAAATAGTAAAAGCAGATGCAGGGGTTCCAAAATCGTCAACATTATTATATCGGAACATCAATCCTTTGTAATTAAGAGATTTGTAAACTGCTTCCACAGTTTTTTTATAACGTTCATCCTCTGCTGAAATAAAACCATAAGTTTCTAAAAGCAACAAAGAAGAGTCCAGATCATTATTTTCATACGCTTGTGAAAAACTCTGGATTTCTTCTTTCCACCCATTTGTCATAATATCAGATTTAATATCTTCTGCTACTTCAAGCCACTTTTTGGTAAAAACATCTCTATAGAGTAATTTTGCAATACTTACGCCCCGGTCCATTGCAACCCAACACATCATTTTCGAAAATACAAAATTCTTTTTATCTCCCCGTATTTCCCAAATACCGTTATCAGGTTTTTGCCAGTTATCCATCACTGTTTTCACAATGTTTTTAACCACTTCAAACATATCTTCAATTTCATCAAGTGTACCCGGGAAATACCGGTAATACTGATAGATTACATCCATCAAATAACCAAAAGAATCATTTTGAATCTGGTTATAGGCATCATTCCCTACCCTGACAGGGCGGGAATTTTCATATCCGCTTAAATGTGTGAGTTCAATTTCAGTCAGAATGCGCTCTCCACGAATGCCATACATAATCTGAAATGAATCTGTTTTATTCTTCAGGATGTTTTTAATAAATGTCATAAACCGTTTTGCAGTACCCTGATGACCGACCTGCAGTAAAGTCTCAATCGACATGGAAGCATCCCTTAACCAACAGAAACGGTAATCCCAGTTACGTACTTCACCTACTGATTCGGGAATACTGGTAGTTAAAGCAGCCAATACAGCTCCCGAACGATGATAAGACATCAATTTAAGCACTAAAATGCTTCGTTCGATGATATCATTATAAAGAGTGTATTTTTTGGAACGGTTAGTCCAGTTCATCCAATAAACTTTAGTCCGTTGTAGTTCCAGTTCTACCCGATTTTGATCAATCTTTATCAGTTTTTGGTTATTCGACAGCAATAAAAATTGATCCTGAACTAAAACAAATTCTTCTGAATTCAACACTTTTTCAAAATCCAATCCTGAGTACAAATAAATAGTATCAATTTCATTTTGAACAGAACACGTTTTAACATATTCTGGTCCTATAAGTTGAATTACTTCGTCTTCTGCATAATTTAATGCCGGATGATAATCAACCCGAAAACGGGGATTACCATGTTTTAACCTGATTAATCTGAAAATTTCCGGCGGTTGAAAATAATCATTTTGTTGATCAATGCGATATAACGGCATAAAATCAATTACTTCAAATCCACCTTCAATAGAATTATAGGAGGTTGATAGTATATTAGTGTGTTCGATATATTTTTGAGAAACTGAATAATGATCATCTACATTGAAAGCAAAACATCCACCTTTTTCATTATCTAATAATTTTGCAAAAATGGAGGGAGAATCAAAATCAGGGAAACAAAACCAGTCAATACTTCCCCTATCGGAAATCAGGGCGGCCGACCGGCAATTACCTACAGCACCATATTTGAAATGATCCATATCGTGTGGTTCTTAATTTATAAATATCATTTTACAAGTATGCAAAATTAATCAATTTCATTCTATAATAAGTTTTTTATGACCAACTTATAACAAACCAACTTCATTATTCATGAACTATGTTCCTCTCTGTTTTTATACATTTTCAAAATTCAGTAAGCAGAGATTTTAGAGTGCTATTCACTGGTTGAAAATCTGAAATCTATGAAAAATAGTATAACAGTTGTGTGAAATGAAGCAACCCTCAACACAGTACAGATTATAGTATATTAAACATAATCTGCACGATGTTGAGGGTTGTTTATTGCACCTTTAGTTGAAAGTAAAAGAATAAGAATTACAATCTAAAAATTATAACATCCCAATACTTTTGGAATACAAAGATTTCAAATACTCAATGGTAGGATAATGAAAGATTTTCAGTTCTTTTTCAATTTGATCAGGTGAATTTACAGGATTTGATAAATCCCGGTAAAGATAATTATCTTCTGAAACTGTGGCTGTCTGAGGTTCGGACCAGTTATTTTCGAAAAGAAATGCTACACTTTTAGAATAGATTATTTTCAACCCTACTATTGTTGGAGCTTTAAAGATATTCAATTCGTCACCTAACCGTTTGAGTGACTTTCTCGTATGTAACAATATCCTTGATTCGCCCAAAGTTTCAGGGGAAGTTGATATCCAACTGTTTTTATCAAAAATATTAGATATACTTTTTTTATACAGTCTTTTAAGGTATCCAATGCTTGGCTTTTTGAATATCTTTAATTTATTTTCAGATCTCATAATCAGTTTTTTTAATGAATTATACTTTAATACCTATTTTAGTTGCTACAAATATAGTTAATATATTTAATAAATAAACCATAATATTCAATCTTTCAAAAAACTGAATTTGAATAAGAATATTTACCGTTTAATTCTGTTTTTACTAACATTAATCGTGCCAAAAGTCCCTTAAACAAAACAAATTTCAATATTTTTTACAAATAAAATACATGACCAACTAGTTCATGTTTGGGATTATAAACGCTATCAAAACAGTTAGAACTAAGATTAGATCAGAAAAGTTTAAATTCAGAAACAATAATCAGATCATTTTGTTCAATTTTGAAACACTAATTTATTATCTCCGGTTTCCATTTTCATCTCCACGATCATCCTTTTTGTTTTTTTCAATCCGTTGATCCTTGCCATCTTTACGTTTCATTTGTGCTTTATCATTGCCAGGCCTTCTATCTACTGCTATCACCTGATTTTTATTTCTATCATTCCTTATACCGATATTCCGTTGAGCTTTACCGTGATACCCTCTGGCATATTTAGTTCTGTATTCTCTAAAAGTTGAATAGGGAGCATTTCCATGATAATTCATTACTACTTTATATCCACCATACAAATCATAATTCTTGTAACGTGCAGGCAAATACGCACGATGAACCCAGGTATTACCGGACATGTAAATGAACATGGAATTTTGGACATCATAATAAGCTTCTACATCAGGGAGATAATAATAACGTACACTGCTGTATCCGGCTGGACCCCATGCAGGTGGAGTACCAATATGCACTCTAACTGATAGTTGAGCCTGAGTTGAAGCGGCAAAAACCAGCATCAGAGCAACTACGAATAATTTTAATGGCTTCATTTTGTTTTATTTTAATTTATAATTTATCTTTATGCAAAGATGCGGTCATAAAAGCAAATCTATATTACACAATTCCAATAAAAAGTTACATTATTCACACATTTAAGTAGGAATGCAGAAACAAAACATACAAATTTGTATTAAATAGGGTTGTAATCGGTTTAAATGTATGAAGATTCAAATAATTCATTTTTTAGATGAGTTTAAAGATGAAACTCTAAAATTGTTGTATTGAAAAATACAACAAAAAACGGACCATGAAACAACTCATTTAATTGAATGTTTTAAACAGCATGTACGATTCGAATAATTTCCTTTGCAATATCTTCAGGTGAAAGAATAAAATCAATATATCCACTGGCAATAGCACTTTCAGGCATGTCAGGTTGACCTGCTGTATCAGGCTTTTGAGCTATAGTAATACCGCCTGCTTCTTTAATGCTTTTCATAGCATCTGCTCCATCCCCATCATAACCGGATACAATGACTGCAATCAGTTTCCCATCCCAGTTTTGAGTCATAGAATGCATAAAAACTGTAATCACATCCGGCCAGCCTCTTGGTTTTGAAATAGGTTTTAATCGGAACTCCCCGTTAAGTATATGTAAATCCCTCTTTTCAGGGATAATGAATACTCGATTGGGCTTTATATCTAATTTTTCCGTGATTAACTCAACAGGCATTTTTGTATAATGGGGCAGAATTTCGTGAAGCATGGTGGCTACTGTTCGTAAATGATTCACAATCACAACAGCAACACCCATATCATCAGGAAGATGTTTTAGTAAGCGGATATACGCATCCAGACCACCTGCAGAGCCACCTACACAGACTACAGGAAAGTTTTTTGTATTATTGATTGTTTTCATATTGTTTTTCTAACCGTTTATTATTCATTTAAAACATATTTATGATTCAAATCAGCACTTTAGGAAATCATACACTTACTTGTACTTATTTATTACAGGAATTCTTTTCTGGCAATTTCGTTCGGTTGAATTTTCCCTGAAAACATAGTTGCATAAGCATGAGTAAACTCTGCACCAAAGAAAACAATCATTGAGGTATAGGTTACCCATAAAAGTATCAGAATTACAGATCCTGCTGCACCATAACCCGTACCGGGATTAGTTTTTCCGAAATAGAATCCTAATCCGAATTTACCTATCTCAAATAAAAAAGCAGTAAGAAATGATCCAATCCATACATGTCTCCATTTTATCTTTGCATCAGGTAAAAATTTAAACATAAGAGCAAACAAAACAGCGAGTATAATTAATGACAATCCTGAATTCAGCAATTGCAATATCAATAAAAAAGAATTGGTGAAATGACTGGTTAGCCAATTTCCAAAAGCTGAGATTAATGCAGAAATAAGAAGTGAAACAATCAGTAAAAAGGCTATGGAAACGATCAACCCAAAGGAAAACAACCGGATTCTGATTATTTCCCAAATGCCTGACTTCTTTGTATCCACTTTAACTTCCCAAATGATATTTAATGCATTTTGAAATTCAGCAAAAACACCTGTTGCACCAATTAGAATTGTTGTAAGGCCAATAATAGTTGCCAAAACTGTATTTTTCAGTTTTGTGGCCTGAATAATCATATCCTGTACTTGTCTTGCTGTATTCACGCCCATGGTAGAGCTGAATTGTGCAGCCACCTGATGATTTACTGCATCATGTCCGAAGAAATATCCTGTCAGCGTCATGATCACGACAAGTAAACCCGGTAATGCAAAAATAGCATAATAAGCGATCACAGCACTTTCATGAAACGGATCTTTTGCGACCCATTGCTTAAAAGCATTTTTAAATACTGTAAATACTTTCTGAATATGCGTTTTCATTTTGAGCTTAACTATCTTTTATTTAGAATAAAAAATACATTTCGATAGATTCCGGTTAAATGACATAATAAACAGGAGTCCAATCCGGTCATCTTTTCGGCATATGCCCCAAAACGGGGTCTTAATACCCGGTTTTTAATAAAGACACAACAAGCTGAAAATAGAATAACTAATGTACAGTCATTTTAAAAAAATCTTCTTTCACACCCTTTTTAATTCTTAATACAATTTTTTAGGAATCAATTAGTTGGAAATCTTAAATTATTTCACGTAACGGATAAAACTCATTATATTTCAATCGTTTGAAGTTTGTCCGTTGTGTGAATAAGTCATTTTTTACTAATAACGAACTTTCAGAGCAATGTCTCCTAATGATTTAAGTTCGTCCAGAGTTGTAAATATAGCCCTGCCTTTTTTAGAAATAACATTCCAGGCAATATCGCTTGCAACATCATCAATTACTCCCGGCAGAGTAACATCGGTTACTAAATCCAGTGAGAATTCTCCGGTAACTCTTACCGCTTGATGAAAATTGTCATTTACAATTAATAAATCTCCTCTGCCTTCTTTAGCTGCACGGTAAATTTCGGATAACTCAGTAATGACATTACTTTTTCCTACAGCTTCCTGCATTTCCTTTATATCATCTGCCCGCCCTTTTTTTAATTGTACTTTTACTACCTGCCATGCATCATTTGCTATTGAATGATTCAGGGTCTTATCATAGTTGATATTTGTCCAACCCAGATAAACTGAAGGTTTGTCAGCCACCTTCATCAACCGGTTGTAATTATCATCCGTACAAACCACAACACATTTCATATCGGTATTATTATTCACTCTTACCAGCGCTTTATCTATCTTATTGAAAAACTCTTTCACCTGATTCTCAGCCTGCTTGCCATTAGTGATCGTTTCAGTGTCGGTTGAGTCATCTGTACTATTTATAAAAGGGAAATCGTCATTTTTTATCTCACCTACAATTCCATCATTTACGGCAAGCAATAACCTGACTTCAGATTTTGTAAGTTTAAGAATCATATATTCTACTGTCCTGTTAAAAACTTTAATCAACGGTTTTACAGCAAAATTCTCCGACACATATACAGCATTGCGTACAGTTGGCCATGCAGATTTGATGATTTCTTTTGTGGAATTTGAGAGGAATATATGGATGCTATCCAGATTGTAGTCTACATCAATATCTTTTTCAATCTGATCAATTTTCTCAATTAAATCATGCATAGAAAGTTTACCGTATACCTGTGTAATTCTTTCCTTTGCTTCGAGTAAAAGTTCATTTAACACAATAATATCTTTTTGATTTTCAGGATAGTTTCTGTGTGTGTTCATTGATATTGTTACACAAGGGCTGTTTTTTTCTGATGCTAGTTTTTCTAATTTTTCTCTTTTCATTTTAACTGTTTTAGTTGTAATTTTTTAGATTATTTGTTTGTGAACAAGATAACTTGTTTTATAATTATTTCGGATTTGACGTTTGATGGATAAATTTATGTATACTTCAGATAAAGTTCTTTGTCAATCTGGCTGTATTTATTCCTTTGTTACTTAGCAAATGTACAGTCAATCGGTACAAAACATGTTACACTATTTCACTAAATAATTATATAATTCACACATCATCAATTTACGATTTGTCAGTAGCAGGAGTATTTTACCATTTAGCAAATAAGTCACCAATCAATCAAATAATCAACTAATCAACCAAAGGAACGAAGTGTGTTCCTTTTAAGGGATTAACCAAATCATCAACCCGGAACCCGGAACCCGGAACGAGGAACGAGGAACTTTCAAACTTTTCGAACTTCAAACTTTTCAAACTTTTCAAACTTTTCAAACTTTTCAAACTTCAAACTTTTCAAACTTTTCAAACTTTTCAAACTTCAAACTTCAAACTTCAAACTTTTCAAACTTTTCAAACTTTTCAAACTTCAATCATCCAACCATCCACTAAACAAAAGCAGGTGAATACATAGAGTATTAACCTGTTTATAATTAATAGATTGCTAAAAAACCAATTTCTATTATGTTCTAGGTGTTTTACTATATTCTAAGCGTTTTGGGTCGTTGTTAGTTAAACTTAAAATTCCAACGGACAAGTCCGATACCCGGAATAAACAAATCGTAAAATTGGAAATCTATGTCGTTTAGTTCCTGTTTTTATTTTCCGATAAAAGCGAATCTACCATTGAGTCCATTCAACCAATTACTAATCAATCAACCAACCACTCAACCAATCAACCAATCAACCAATTAACCTCCCGATAGCTATCGGGACAACCAATAAACCAATCAACCCAGGCATGCGATAATTGTTTCAATAATCCTCTTCGATTCTTCAGGATCAGTTATCCTGATGGATGTTACTCCTGCTTCTTTGGCCGGATAATCGTTTCCTCCGGGGAATATTGCATCACCGATAAAAATCATTTCATCAATTCCAATTCCAAGGGTATCACGGAGTTTACCGATTCCGTATGCTTTATCTATACCTGGTTTGGTAATATCAATTGATGTTGTACCACCAAGATTTACTGAAAATTCAGGAATGGTTGTATTAAGAATTGTTTGAACTTTTTTTCGTTTTGCAAAATAAGGGTCCCATTTTGATTTCTCTTCGATAGGTGCTTGCTGTCCCAATGCGGAAAAAGTTATCTGGCTTCCACGGTCTTCAATTTCATCTCCCCAAATCTTTTCGATTTTAAAACTTACAGTCGCAAGTGCTTTTCGGAGTGAGTTAATGATTTTCTTTTTCTCAGCTTCATTAAAATCATCAGAATAAATTTTTTCCCATTCGCCGTTATAGTGGTAAAACTGAGTACCACAGGCAGGTAGCAACGACAGGTTATTCAAATGCCCATCATTCGGCAGGTTGGAGAGTATTTGTTTCTCAAATTGTGGCCAGCCCCCTCCTGAAATCACTGCAACTTTTATGATTCCCAATAAATCATGCAGAAGAGACGACATTTCAGCATCCAACGACGATTTACTCACAGCAAGCGTACCGTCCAAATCAAAAACAATCAATTTCTTCATTTTGAACTATCCTTTTTTCAGTTTATTTCCTTTTCTAGTCCCTGGTTATAGATACCCTGACGGGCTTCAAAATTACACAAAGCCCTGTGATATAACGCTTTTTGTGCTTCTTTCACATTTGAATCTTTTCCACGCCAGATTTCGAGTGCAGGTTGTTGTATTGCCCGTGCAAACGAAAATGCTACTTCCCAGGGGAGCTTTGACATATATTTCACATTCATTGCATTTAAACGGGCGGATGCCAGTTCGGCCGATTGACCTCCCGACAGAAAAGCAATTCCATGAACCGCAGCAGGAACAACTCGTAAAAAACATTGTATTGTTGCATCAGCCACCTCATAAACCGTTTTTTGTATTGAACATTTCAAACCGGGAACCACCATATTCGGTTTTAAAATCATCCCTTCCAGAACAACTCCCTGTTTATAAAGTTGTCCGAATACACAATGCAATACTTGTTCCGTTACTTCAAGACAACGTTCAATTGTATGATCGCCATCCATGAGCACTTCGGGTTCAACAACAGGCACCAGTCCTGCTTCCTGACAGAGCGCAGCATAGCGGGCTAAAGCATGGGCATTGGCTTCAATACAGGCCTTTGTAGGAGTATTTTCGCCTATAGTTATCACAGCGCGCCACTTGGCAAAACGCAGCCCCATTCCGGCATATTCCCTTAGCCTGTCGCGTAATCCATCCAGACCTTCGGTAATTTTCTCACCGGGATGCCCTGCCATGTCTTTTGCTCCGGCATCTACTTTAATTCCGGGAATAATTCCTTTATCAGTAAGAGCTTTTATAAACGAAGTTCCGTCTTTTAAATGCTGACGGGTCGTTTCATCAAAAAGTATAGCTCCACTTATGCTTTCATTCAGACCGGTTGTTGTCACTATCATTTCACGATAAGCACATCGCAGCTCTTCTGATAAAGGAATTCCCAATTTTTCAAATCGTTTGTTACAGGTTGGCATACTTTCATCCATTGCCAACAGACCTTTATGGTCGGCAACCATCGCCTCGGCGGTGGCTATTAGTTTTTGTAAATCCATTAGATATTAATTAAAGATAAATCGGTTTATTTATTCTGCTTGTTTTTTAGTAGGTACTATAAAAAGCGGAACAGTCGTTTTCTTTAAAACATCTGCCGCTTCACTACCCATTATGATGTTTTCCAACCATCTTCGACTGTGCGATCCCATAACGATAACGTCAGCATGGATTTCATTTGCTGTTTCAAGTATTGTAAATGCAATTTCACCTTCTTTTAAAATTGTTTTAATAGTTTCATCTCCAAGATGCTTTTTTGCTTTATTCAGAAATTCCTGAGTTGATTTTTTTAAATCTCCCAATATATCTACGCGCAATTCACGCATATAAGTGTACGTTGAATAATAAACAGGTTGTTCGGAGATTACATGCAGTAATATTGTTTCAGCATTCATAGCATTTGCCATTGAGAATCCTACTTCGGCAACTTTTTGTGAAGTTTCATCGTAATCCATTGCAATCAACACTTTTTTTATTTTTGTTGTTTTCATGTTTGTAGTTTTTTTTCTAAAATGATTTGTATTTATTTATCAAAAAATTCTAAAATGGTTATTCGAAATATTTATCCTGTCTATACGGCAAAGATCAACTATTTTAACATCATTTGTGTTACATAATTCTTGGTAAAAGTTATATGATTCACACTTAATTTTTGTCAGTAATAAAAAGCCGGAGCACGACCATGGGTCATAATCCGGCTACTACAGACTAGTTGACTGCAAGTTATAGATAAACCTCCCTTAAATACTTACTTGTGGAGTTACCTTAACCTTCCTGTTTCGAGAAATAAATCCTCTAATATACCTTCTGGTTTACCATTTGTCGGGTAAATTCACTGTAATGGTATAGCCGAGCGTTGTGCACAATTTTGTTTCAGGATTGCCAGTTGATATTCTTCAAGTGAGCTATTAATTCCTTTTACGGAACAAAGAACTATATGAAACAAATTGGTTGATTGATTGATAGGGTGATTGGATAATTGGGTGATTGGGTGATTGGGTGATTGGGTGATTGATATAAATATCTATATTCTTAATCAACCAGTCAACTTAATCAACTTAATCAACTTACTCAACTTAATCAACTTACTCAACCAGTCAACTTAATCAACCAGTCAACTTAATCAACTTAATCAACTTACTCAACTTACTCAACTTAATCAACTTACTCAACTTACTCAACTTAATCAACTTAATCAACCAGTCAACTTAATCAACTAATTGTAAATGTATAAATTGTACATGTTTTCGGTTTGTTTCATAATAGATTATATGATTCATGGAATGATTTCAATTCACAGCTTTTATACTATGGACGATAAAGAATAAAAGAAAATCTGTCAGTTTGGAAAAGCATGGTAAACTATCCCTTACAACATGCCCCAGTGAAGGATGTTTTCATACTATCGCCAAGCATATTGTTTGCACCATCTATCACTTTAAAACCGGTTCGTAGATTTGATAAGCGAAATATATATCTTGAATTGGAATGCTTTGGAGTGTATGAAATTTTGAATGTACCGTGTGCAGGGAGCAAAAAAATAATAAACTATAATTAAATTTCAGCCTTTCAGATGCTTCAACAGCATCCGGGAGAACTCCATGACAGCTTTTTTCTGGTAATTATCTTTCAACCACATGAGTGCAGCACGCATCATCAATCCCTTTTCTGCCAAAGGTACTGCCTTCAGTTCTTTCTCATTGATAATGGTTGACATCGGCAATATAGATGTCCAGTGTATGGTTTTGATGAGTTGAAACAGGATATTTACATCGTTCACTTCAATCTGCGGTTCCAGCTCCTGTCCTGTAGTAACCAGATAATTCTCAAGGATAGCCCGTGCGTGCATCCCTTTGGTAGTAAGTACCAGTGGATAATTCTGCAACATTTGTAATGATATTTCCTTCATTGCCGCCAGAGAATGGTGTCGGTGCAGGACCACGCATAACGGAGTGTCAAACAGATACTCACTTTCCACGGATTCTATCAGCAGGGGCGATTCAAAGCAGAGCACAAGATCCAGTTTGTGATCTTTTAAATGTTCCAACAGGATATTAGCGGTCTGGCATTCTACTGACACTTTGATGTTGGGATATTTCCGTGAAAAACTCAACAGTGTGTCCGTCAACATTGAACAGAGACTTATCGTTCCTCCGATCCGTAGTGTGCCTGTATGCAGGTTCTGCAAGTCTTCCATCCGTTGTAAGACATCCTCCGAATCTGCTATCGTCCTACGGGCATAAGGCAACAGCATTTCACCCGCTTCAGTAAGTTCTATATGTTTCCTCACCCGCTTGAAGAGCAATATATTCAGCTCTGTTTCCAACTGTTTGATCTGTTGTGAAAGTGTGCTTTCGGCAATGTATGATGCTTTTGCCGCCTCCGTAAAATTCAGTAAATCTGCTGATTTTATAAAGTACTTTAATTGTCTGATCTCCATTTAAGCCTGATTTTTATGCAAATATACATTATAAATTTTAATGCCTGCAATCTAAACAACAGGTTTTTATCTGTTATTCGATAGGATTGATAGGTAAAACCGATTAATTCATAGATTTTATCCTTATTAAAATAGAAATTGTTTGAAAATAAGACTATACCTTTGCACCCCGAAACAATAAACGAAATGAAACTAATACAATTTATCAAATTTTGGACGCTCCCCATTTCTATGATTTCTGGTGCCATTGGCTACTTTGTCTATGTAAACATACCCTTTCTGGTACCAACCAGACCATTTGTCAATGAATTTGTAAGTATTATCCAGCCCGTACTGATTTTCCTGATGCTCTTTGTCACCTTCTGCAAGGTCGATCCGCGTGACCTGCGCTTGACCAGTATGCATTTGTGGTTATTGCTTATTCAGGCAGGTACTTTTTGCCTGTTGGGCTTACCTCTTATTTTATTCCCCGATACTCAATTTCGTGTTGTTTTCGAAGGTGCCATGATTTGTATGATTACTCCGACTGCCACAGCTGCAGCTGTAATTACCGGTAAACTTGGAGGAAATATACACTCTCTGGTTAGCTATACCATTATTATCAATATCGCTTCAGCCATTATCATCCCGTTGGTATTACCTATGGTTCATCCCAATCCATCGCTTACCTTCGTGCCATCTTTCGTGCTTATCCTTTGCAAGGTATTTCCGTTACTTATCTTCCCGTTCCTGTTGGCATGGGCAGTTCGTGCCTATCTTCCCAGGCTGCATAAAGGAATACTAGGTTTCAAAGACCTGGCATTCTATCTCTGGGCCGTGGCTTTGGCTATTGCCATTGCTGTCACTGTCCGGAGTATCGTGCATAGCAATGTTGCGATTATTTACCAGGCAGGTATCGCCATTGCTTCACTTGTATGCTGTATACTCCAGTTTGCTATTGGTAGAAAAATTGGGGGTCATTACAACGATCTTATCGGAGGGGGTCAAAGCCTGGGGCAGAAAAGTACTGTATTTTCCATTTGGCTGGGTGCTACTTTCATGAGTCCTGTAACTTCCATGGCAGGCGGCTTCTACAGTATCTGGCACAATATGTATAATTCCTATCAGCTTTACCAGAAACGGAAAGAGGATGAATTGAAACTAAAAAAAATAATAATAGAAGATGGATTGGAACTAAATAAAATAACAAAAGAAATTGCAATAGTATTGGATCAGAAACGTAAAGAGGATTAATTGGAACTGATTAAGGATGAAGAGCTACGGTAAATATTTCACTTGTTCGTCGGAACTTGTTATTCCTTTTGTTCAACTCAGGGGAAAGCCTGTGTCATGTTATATAATTGAATTTTTAAAACAATTCAAAGTGTTTTAAGTTTACAGTTGGTAATGACGGTGTAAATATACCGGCATCGCTTATATTCTGGGTATTGGAACAAATAAATAGTACAATAAGATAAAGCCGGGATTGGACTATATTATTTGTGCAATCGGTATTAATTGAAAGGCTCCGGTTTTTAAATTCACTGATTTAACTTGAATACAGGAGAGACAGGAAACTTTCTTTTAATTGGACATTTACTATGCCTTTGCCTGATTATTTTATCAATTTTCATATGACAAGCCACGGATAACAGGTTAAAAAAACTGAAGTTCTCCAATATCAGGTATGCATCTATAATATTCTTAATTTTTGTAGTATCACAAAGGCTTCACTTTAAGTGAAGCCATCCCTGCTTTAAGATAAGTACAACCCACACTTTCTGACAACTCACTATTCAATTCTTATGCTAAGATATGCCCGGTCATCGAATGAAGAGTTTCCCGTGTTAAGTCCTTTTGTGGATTTAAATGTATGAAAACAAAGAGGATCAGTTTTAAGTACATTCGTCAGATATTTTTCACTTTGAGCCAATGTATCAAATAAACGGGGATAACCATCAGTAGCTAAAATAACTTTCTTTGGGTGTGACAGGTTGATCACTTTTATTTTACTTTCGGGAACTTTAAATCCGTCGATTACTCCATATGTAAATTCATTCTTTGTGATTGAGTTTTGAAATAACTGTTGCCGTTTTAATAAGGGTCGTATAAATTCCCGCCCGCTGTCATTTGCCTGAAGTTCGTTGACAGATTTACCCAGTATCATCTCTGTTTCTAAATAAAGTGACCGAATGTCTGATAAGACAGAGTCAATCGGTTTTAGGTTTGAATAAACTGTTTTATCAACCATACATTGACAATCGCCAACCATCCACAATTCATTTCTAAATTTACTGTAAATAGCAATACAGGCAGAAGCCCTTTCGGAAGGGAAATTCTGTACATGTTCTTCAATGCCCAATCCGGTATACATAGAAAAAACGGCTGAAGTCAGGAATTCAACCGCCCAATTTGCAGTAGATTTCAACGGGAGATCATCAAGTGCTTTTTTGAGAAGTTGTGAACAGGCTCTTCCGGAAGTATCATTCGTGAATTTCACTGTTGACTTTGTTGTTACACCATCAATAACAGCTGCAAAATGTTCAGATACAAAAATGCTGTCTTCACAATCTGATTCAATGGGAGTTTTACTTTTTAAAAATAATTCTATTACTTTCATGAAGAACTTAATTTGTAATCAGTAAATGGATTCAATTTGCACTTGATTTCTTCCTGTCAATAATTTAAATAAAGGGAAAGGGTGGAATTACGTTATTGCTTAAGTAATTGTAACCGGGAGTAAAATTATAATCAGTATTTTTTTCTTCTCTGTTCAGGATGTTGAATTTCGCCAAAACCGGCAAGAGTTTCAATCAGTTCTTCTCTGTTTGCAATGCCGGCAGGTACAATAATCATCTGGTTAATGTTCACCGGCTTAATAGCAATAATTCCCTTATCGGATTCAACTATATATTGAATTTCATTTTTTGAGATCGTAATCGTTGGCATATTATATTGTGTCCGGATGATCGTATCTTCGTTTATAACAAGTTCATACGTTGCCCATAACTTTCGTTGCCTTCTGATACCTATCCAAAGGCCTGCACCAATACAAATCAAAATCATTGGAACAACTATATACATTGTATCAGACGATGCATTTGCCTGATAACAGGTTGTCACAAAAACACCGGCACATGCTGCTATGATTCCGATTGCAATCGAACGTATCAAAATACTTTTTTCCTGTACTTTAAATCCTGCCTTATCAAGTTTAAATGATCCCATTTTCATTTCGGTTTTTTATTATATTTTTAGGTATAGGCGCTTAGACCGCACATTTTTCTTCATCAATTATTCCTGCTTTAGCTGGAGTATTTGAAATTTAAATAATGTTTGAAGACTTTAGTCAAATTCATATCAACTGATATTAAATAGATTGAGAGATAATACATTCGGCTAAAGCCAATATTTAATGCATAATCATCCTCCAGCTAAAGGGGGTGTGTAAAAAGAGTTTTGAAAATTGAATATACTTACAATATGAAACTGGAAAACAAATAAGGGCAATAAGGGCAAGATATTTTTTACGTAACATTTCTACTAAGGGTGAAAAAACAAAAATATGATTATTATTTAATACCTTTATTATTAGATGTATAACCTTAGTATAAATCCAAATCACCCAGGATTAATACCTTATTTCCTTATTTTAAAATTAATGGCCAACTTTCATTTTGTAAGTAATAATTTATAATTGATTCATTTTTACACAGCCTGTAAAGCTGGAGTCAATTGGAAATTAGTAACAAAAGTTGGTAGTCTTTGATGAATAGCTCCCTTAAAAGAGTTCATAAAATTTAGCATATAATTCACAATCAATCATTTAATCAGGGCGGTCTAAGCGCCTATACCTATATATTTTTTAATCTGATTTATTTTTAATCTGTATACAACTTTATGCAGGGCAGTTAACCTTTGTTATCACTCAATTTACATAAACATATAAGAAACCAATAAAAACCAGTCTTTCTTTTATCTTCGTATAGAAAGGTTCGCAGACGAGCTGCCAGAGGAGGATTAATTCCTTTTTTTATCCCTGTATTTATGGAATAATCTACTTAGGATTTATTCCGGTTATATCCGAACAGTTTATTTTGTATAATAAGCTGGTACACTTTCTCAGGCACAAAATTAATCAGACTTTCATCCCCGTTTTCTATCAGTCTGGAGATATATTCGGAACTAATCTCAAGGGTTTTAGGCTGAATACTTTTCAAAATAAGTATTTTCTTTGTTGTATTCAGATATTGCCAAAGCATCCTGTTGCTTTCCGAGAAATGAGAGTCTTCAGGATAAATCACTTCACCTGAATTCATATCGATATACGGGTACAGGTAAATTTTTACCTTTTCCTGAAACAATGCCCCCATGGCTTCGAGTAAACCCCCACGTAAATCGGTATAATTAGAAGGATCCATGATCTTATCGAAAGTGGGTAATCCTACCACCAGACGAAGCTTGTTCAGGTTAAACTGGGCAAAGTATTTCACCAACTGAAAATACCTGTAAAACTTGGAAATCATCACGCTCTGCCCCATCAAATTAAGCAGGTCAACCCGGTTCAAAAAATCTTTTTCATTCACTTTTTCATTTTGTATCAGATATTTCAAAGAAATCTCACAAAATGCGATAGTATTATCCGATCTGTAATCTTCATCACGTTTAAAATTCGCCAGGCTATCCTCAATAAATTCCATCCCAAGGTTATTAATTGGCCTGAAATATCCTCTCAAAACGATAACATTTTTTTTATATAACAGTTCACCTGGCTGCTGTACTTTTCCTGATTTATCGAACATAATAGCAGGAGTCATATCGTTGCTTACCAGCATCAAATTAAGAAGGCGATTATCGACCCATCCAAGGTCAGGGCCCTCTACATAAACGTAATCCACTTCCACACGACCTGTATCAAGATTATCAAGTAACGACAATAGCACATCACGTGGGTCTTCCCATTGAAAAAGTCCGCCGTAAATTAAATTTATGCCTAATGCACCCAAGGTATTTTGTTGCAATAAAGTATCGTTTTCATGTAACTTCAGGTGAATAAACATCTTATTCGGATGGTAGCGGTCAGTTCCTTCCACGGCAATGCCCAGCCATCCATTTCCATGATTTGTCTTGTTGAAATTGAGCGTTTCAACAGTATTGGCAAATGCAAAGAATTTTCGGGTGTTCTTTTTATCCAGTATTTCTATCAGTTCACCGTATTCATGATCAATCATTTTTCGCAACCTATCTTCAGCAACATGCCTCGAAGGGTTTCCCTGATTGTAAAAATGATCCGAAAATAATTTATCGTAGGCCGAAATCGATTTCGCCACAGTATTGGAAGCCCCGCCTGCCTGAAACAAATGCCTGACAGTTTCCTGGCCCCCGCCAATTTCAGCAATAGCACCATAATAGTTCGAATCAATATTGATATGTACAGATTTTTCTTTCGTACTTAGGGCAACTGTTGTCTTCATTTGATCTTTATTAACCTGTTTTATTTGGCCTTACTATAAAAGGCAAAGTTATAAAATTATTAGTGGATTTAATGATATAAGATAACATTGTCAGGATTAAAATGTTAAGGGAGCTAAAACAGACTTGAATTATTTCTTAACCCCCACATTTGCCGGTTTATTAAAAACCAAAGCCAATGTTCAGGAGAAAATCATCAACCAGTTTATGTCATCTTTCTTCATTTTTAATACATTTATGACCGGCAATTTCTTCTATTATGTTTCTCATTTGTACTTTCAGATTGTCTCTTTCAACCAGTGCATCTAAATTTGCATTGTTTCTGTTTTTTATTGCTTCCCGTAGAATCCTGATTTCATCTTTAAGCTGATGGTTGTTGTCAATAATCAATTGCTTTACACTAACAAAATCAGTCTTCTTATTCTTTATGGTTTCCTTTAACTCCTGAAGATCAGGCTCAGTATTCAATTTTTCAAACGGCACATTTAATTTATGTTGGGAACCGCCCTTTATTTTAGTGATATATTTTACTATATCATTGAGTTTCTGAATCTGTGAGCCTCTTATTTCGATTGTTTTATTACTTTCTTCAATTTGGTTATCACTTTTTGGCAACAAATCAGTTGATGCTTCATTTTTTATTTCCAATAAGCCGGATTCTTTTTGAATTTTATCAAAAGCATGAATATATTGTTCAAGTTGTTCTATCAGTTTTAACTTATTTATTACTTCATCTTCGAGAAGATTCATCTTATCAGATGAATCCTGTAATGTTCGGTTCAAATCTCTGATATCTTTTGCCAGTATATACTTATCAGATAAAAGCTTGTCGGATTCGTTCAAGCGCATATCAATTCCTTTGTTTTGAGTTTTAAGTGATGCTGAGATCATTGTCATTTCTTTGTTATTTTAAAATTAAGAATATTATTGTTTTGTATCATCAGGTCTCCATAGTTTGTCATCATATTACAACAAGTCCATTTTTTTTCTGAACCGGTTTAACTGCATGATTCCATCCTGTCGGGTAAATCCTGAAAGGTTTAAATCGGATGAATTTTTTTATTATTCCTTCCGGTTGTGTAGAAGAAAATTTTGAGTATTATTCAGCTTCAAATCGGATACAACAACACCATTTTGCAACAGGGTTACAAAATGGCGTCATCATCGGTTATCGAAATCGTCAGTTTTATATTGGGAATAAAAACAGAATGAACTTATTGATACTTTCCCTACCTAAAACAGAACCGGTTATCTAACTTAACTTTATTTTATCCTAAAACTATATTTGTACAACTAAATATTTTGATACACTCCAGAATCTTGAAGGATTGGAAATTTCAATAGTGATTTTCTTGTCGGCACCTATTACCAGTCTATAACTGTTTTGAGGGTGCAACGAAAGGATCTTTGCCCTTTTGCTATTGGTAGGTATTGACGAAATATTTCTTAAGTCAATCTGAGTAAAGGCATTTTTATCAAATTCATTATTCATCACTTTACTGGACTTAAACAGACCGCCGGCTGTAATAATTTTTGCTGCCTGGAGCTTTTTATTCGTAGCGACACAATACCATACGGTATTCATATCTGTGTCCTGTCCTTTTATTGTAGATTTTTGCTGGTCCATCACATTTTGCTGATCTGCAATATTCTTGGTCTGAGTGTCCACAGTAGTGTTAAGTTCGGTGATTTTGATATTTTTCTGTTCAAGCTCTGCCTGTAAGGATTGAATTTGGGTACCTTGTTCATCCATTTCGGTTTG
>Ga0302268_1000787_pt1 | contig 19540 bp, 12 predicted proteins | sample III_Bog_E2_1_FD_194554 | JGI IMG/M metagenome (GOLD analysis project Ga0302268, IMG submission 194554) | Peat permafrost microbial communities from Stordalen Mire near Abisko, Sweden - III_Bog_E2_1 | ecosystem: Environmental > Terrestrial > Soil > Wetlands > Peat | place: Sweden: Abisko... | reverse complement strand
TGGTTAAAAGAGCTAAACAAAAAGTAAAATATGGTCGCCAGTTTAGTAGGTTTCATGCTGGTAAACCCAAGCACCATCATGTTTTTAGGAGGATTTGCTAATGTTTTTGCTTAAGTTGACGGCATTAACCGTTCACGTGGGTATAAATTTTGATTAAAAAAGTACCATTTTTGTACTAAAAATGACAAAAATTGATGATTTTTAGAAGAAATTTTTCAATATTGACCAATTTAACACCTAAAATGGGTAACCACGTGAAACGGTTACAAATAACTTGTATTTCAGTATACATTAATACCAAATAAAATTTGGATCACAAATTTGTTACAGATCCTATTGAAACTGTTAATGATCAGCTAAAAAATATTTCTAATATCGAGCATTCTAGGCATAGAAGTGCCAAAAATTTTATTATTAATCTATTATGCTCATTAATTGCTTATGCTCTCAAACCAAAAAAACCTTGTATTACTGGAATTAACAGAGAAAAATTAATTATGATTAATTGATTTTCATCGAACTGAGGTTTGTAACGTTCCGGCAAGTATGTGTGCATATTAGAAAGAAAGTTGATTTTGAAGTCCATCAAAAGATCCTGTGTCAAAATTATTTGACTTATAGAGGACAATTATGGTCAAATAAAATTTATAGAATATAAAAAATGATATGAAAAAAATTTAATGGATATTGATAATTTGAATAACTCTCCTCAAAATGTTACATACTATTACTAGTACACTATATAACAGAGGTAGTGAAACTGTTTCATCTGATTTTATCCAAAATATTTTGAATTGGACCATTGATCAGCTTAGTGAGCCGTTACCATTATTAATTGAAACTCAACCACTTCCTTCAAAATATTCATCTTGTCAAGAGTACTATACGCGATTTCTAAATTTAATTTTAGAAGAGACTAGAGCTTCATTGTATTCTGAAATGTTGCGATCACGTATTGAAGAAAGTAAAACTCTGGTAGAAGGAATAAAAACAATTATAGATCCAGATCTTATGATTTATAAATTAGTTACATTAAATGAATCGGTTAAATATTTTAAACGAATATCTATGCCTGGAGATGCTGCTGTATGTGCATTAGGTAGTATATATGCAATTACTGGCTTGAATTTAACAGGAGCAGAAGCCAGAGCTAAAGCAGTGCAAGAGTTAGTAAAGAATATTGATAACTCGATCATTAGAGATTTTATAAAATCTGAAGTTAAAGCCGCGTTGCTCGACGACAGTGAACTATCATACCTAATAACTATAGGATTTCCAATAAATCAAGAATCTATGATATTAATTCAGAATTACAAGAAAGCACGCAAGGCAAGTGTTGACGAAGAATATAGGCTGAAAATAAAATATTTTTCTTATGGTAGTATACCTATAAATGGTGGTGAAAAATTTAAGCATTCCTTTATTCATGAACAACCACAAGCATATAAAGGTTGTCAATTAGGTTGGAATTGTTTTGATATTGCGGTCGGTATTACTGATGAGAGTCTTGGTAGGAGAAGAATAGTACAATATGCTCTGGATAATGCTAACGATAGTGAATTTCGTAGATTATTAGCTCCAGAAATTAGACACGCTGCGGCATTGACCGTTTCTTATATGCTTATAGAAGGAGCTAATAATGAAGATGAAATAAAAAATGTTATAGCGTTAGATGAACTTTTCCAAATTTATCAAACAATAGATGCAAACGAACAATATAATAAATTTTTAATTGAACAAAATATTCAACAAATATTCGAACAAAAAAAGCAATTGCATTTTCCTGCTGCCTGTTTACCAGAATCATTACGTACCGATAAGTTAAAAAATATAGTTGTTCAATATCAACAGGCTCATGAAAATATTCGGGGTGCTGTAGCTTCTTGCAATGATGAATTAGGGCTTGGTGAAGGACAGAGAAAATCTTTAGAAGAATTAGATGACTTTTTGGAAGAGAGGAAGGACCAAGAATGTTATCAAGCAATCTATAGAAGATTTAAAGAGGCAAAGGATGGAATTTATACTCCTCATGAACAAGAATTTGAAGAATATTGCCAACAAGAAGGTACTTATAAGCAATATGTAGAAGGTTATTATGGTAAAAATAATTGGTTTGCATTTCAAAGAAGATTTGCAGGAGAGAATACTTCTACCTCAATGATCGACATAGTTGCTAAAATGTTAGGAGCAAATATTGTTATTTATCAAGAGGAGAATGTAATTTATCGAACTACTACCACTAATATAACAGAAATAAATCCTATAGAAATTATTTATAGTGGGAATAATCATTTTATTAGTAAATCAAATGCAAATGAAGAGTCTTTAGTGGGCGATCGTTACAAAAATGAAGGGATACCTGGGGGTGAAGAGTCCTACGCTAAATTATTTATAGATGGTGAACTTGATAGCCATTGTAGTGTAACTCAGAAAGAAAAAAACAAATTATTACAGCTGATAGAACAGGAAATATTAGCTAATAATTTTTTAGATCAATTAGTTGATAGTAAAGTTATAGATTATATAAATCATACTGTAATTCAATCTGGTTTTTGGCTTGGAGTAATTGGTAATTCATTTGGGGTTATTAGGGCAGTTGCTCAAATTCATCGGGTAAATTTTAGAGTTTTTTCTATAAATGGAACTAAAGACACAGTAACTAATGTAGAAGAAGTTGTTGTTATTTGTCAGCATATCAGTGATTCTGATGGACCTATTCATAATATATATTTACAGGCTGAAGTTGGTGATGTTCCTGGAGTACAAAGAACTAGCTGGCATTTTGACTTATTACAAGAAATTTCTCCTTTTATGCAAGAGTTTATGTTAAGTAGTGATATACTGGTAGAACAAAAAATCAAAACACTAGTCAGTAGCACTATTCAAAATGAGGAAACAACTAAAGTAAAAATCCTTGAATTAATATTTGTTAAATTTAAACAGGCAAAAAATGATCAAAATCCATCATGCATTACTTTTACTGTTTCTAACCAGATTGTAATTGGTAATATACAACACAATGATGTGTTTATTTTAGAAGATCTAACAGGATCTATAAGATTAATTTCCTTATCTTGTTATTCTCATGATCCAAATAAAATAATGTTAAAAGTTATTGTAAAAAAAGAGTTTTTCAATAGTAATAAAGAATTTTTTAATCCAAAGATTGCATGGAAAGCAACCAATATTGGTTCTATAATAAGTAATTTACGCATATATGAAGTATGTATTGAACAACCACAAGTTACTTGGTTACAACAAATCTACACTGGTGAAATAATCAGTACTGATTTACAGTTAAGTGATCCAATCATAGAGCAACTTAGTGTTAATATAAATGCTAATGAGCAACAAAGATTAGTTATTAAAAAATTCCTTACATTACAAGAAGGTATACAGTTAGTCCAAGGTCCGCCAGGAACAGGAAAAACGACATTAATTGTTAATTTATTAAAGCTTTTAGTATCTCAAGGAAGGGTATTGGTTTGCGCACCTTCTAATAAAGCAGTACAAGTATTAGCCATACGTCTTGTAGAGAAATATCCGGAAATCCCAGCTATATTGGTTGCCAATATTAATAAACATTCTATAGAAAACATGAGTTTATCAAAAATTTTTCTTGATACTTGGCATACTCTAAAATTGAATCGTATATTCAATATTAAAAGAGGATTAGGATATATTTATTTTTTTATGTGCAAATGTGCTCCATTGAGTGATGCAATTGCCCCCCAAACTATATACTTGTTTTTGGAAGAAAATGACCATGATAACGATCTAAAATATATTTGCAAAAATAATGTTAGTGGGGAAATTCAGATCATATCCATATCTGAACCAGCTTTGACTATATATTCAAAGCTTAAAGACATTTTACAAAGTCTACGAGATTTACAAGTTGAATTGCCAATCGAATATTTATCAGATTTTTATAAATTTACATCAACAAATGGTCACACTAAACCCATTAATCCAGACAAGATAATGGAAAATTATTTTGAGTTAATTGCTGAAATTAAAAAATATGATTTAGATTTTATAAAAAAGATGCCATTTGAAATAACACAAGAAAATCAAATGGTTACAGAATCATTATTAAAAAACTTAAATTTTCTAGAATATAATTTAAAAAATAAAGTTGCGATAGGGACGCAGCTTTTAAATAAATCCTTCATTATTTTTGCTACCTTAAATATTATAGGACGCAATTTGTTTAAAAAAATTCAACCTATCAACTCACTAATTGTAGATGAAGCAGGACAATCTGTAGAAGCCGAGACTCTGATCCCTTTTACAATGAAACCAAAAAAAATTTTAATAATTGGCGATACTAAACAATTACCTGCTACAGTTATATCAAAAAGAGCAGATCAATTAAAATTTTCTCGCTCCCTCATGTGGCGTTTGTTAGAAGAATGTAACCAACCTTATGAAATATTAACAGAACAATATCGAATGGTTCCTGAAATCAGTCGTTGGCCATCTAATCAGTATTATGGAGGTCGCTTAGTTGATGCGGAAATCGTTAAAAGTGTACCTAAATATATATTACCTTTTTTAGGATCTTACGTATTTATTAATGTTAAAGGACAGGAAACATTTGAACAATGTAGCTACCAAAATTATCAGGAAGTTATTTTTGTAGAAAAACTATTTAAATTTTTAAATAGTTCCTTTACTTTAGACAGTAATACCCAAATAGGTGTTATTACTTTTTACAGAGCTCAAGTTGCACTTCTTAAATCTAAAGGAATAAAAGCGCAAACTGTTGATGGTTTTCAGGGAGATGAAAAAGATTTTATCATTATTTCTTTTGTACGTGCAAACCAAAAAGGCAGTATAGGATTTGTTAAAGATTTTAGAAGATTAAATGTAGCTTTAACTCGTGCTAAATATTCATTGATTATGTTGGGTGATGCTCAAACTCTTGAAAAAAGTTACAATAAAGATGTAGCCCTGTTAATTAGAGATGCAAAAGAGAGAGGTTGTTTTGTTGAACAAAAATTAGTTGCTCAAAAGCTATTGTCTAGTTCTAAGAAAGATTTTACTGGTTTATCTTCAGAGCAGCAGGAACAACTTTCCCCCCGTACTCAAAAAATGTTTAGCAGTATTAATAGTGGTAAACTAGAAAAGTTTGAAAAAATTGTTGCTAATGTACCTGATATAAATTGTTGTAATATAGGGAAAAAAGGTGATACTGCTTTAATGACTATCTTGCGAAGCAAAAAGCTTCGTGAAGGTAAAGAAATTTCAAGAATTCAAATATTACTTAAATATGGTGCTTCTTGGACAATTAAAAATAAAGTTGGAGAAACGGCAGAAGATTTGGTTAAAAAGCATAATCAACACCTTATTGCTAGCTTAAAGGGTTTTTTATTAGAAGATGCCCAATTGCATACTACTCCTAGTTCACCAGAAAAGTTAATATTGCCTGGGGTGGGGCCAACAAGTTCTGTTGATCCTGCATCACCTGAATCTGTGGTGCATTTTAAATCAGGGTTAGCACTATCTCTTGCTCAACAACATAGTCATAGTAATACCTCTACCTCGGAAGAATGCTCATTAAGTGCTATAATGTCTTCCAATAGTTTTGTACCTTTATCGTCAACAGTAATGTTATTTAGTGATGCACAAAAAGTTAGTAATTTATCAACCATTAAAAAAGAAACTATTATAATAGATAGTTTATCTCTATTTTTGAATCATGTAACGTTTGGTAGACAAGATAAAGCTGAAGAAATGCTGTGCCAAAATAATGATTTAGTATTAATGTCAGGTGATATAACAGATTGTGCAAAACGAAAATTTAAGCAAGTTACTGGATTTCAATATGCAGTGTGGGCATTAGACTGGCATATGTGGGAAATGCTACGAAAATATATACCTACAGAAACAATTAAAGAACAGCTTATGGGGTTAAAGACTGGTAGCTGGATTAAAGATCATGGTACTCTAGCAAGCTGGCAAGATTTAATAGATGAATTACAAAAATACGTAGATTGTTACAAGAGATGGACATATGAACAACGCAAAATTCATTGGTGCCAACAAGTAGGCGGTAAACAATTATTACTACCAGCACATGTTATGAGCGTATACAACCAATCCAGTCGATTGTTTGATCCATGTCCAGATTTCTTAGATCTAATACGACCTGTAAGTTATAGAAAAAATGGAGGCGGATTCAAGGGTGGTGTCAGTGGTAGTAGAGCGAGTAGAAGACATAATGCAATGGTCATGCTACTAAAAGTTCGTGGTAAGCAACAAGTACAGCTTATTTCAGACTTTGAATTATATAAAGAACTAACCAATATTATGGCTCAACAACAATTCGACTATAAAGTTTTACCAAAAAATTTAATATTTCCTGAGTTACCAACAAGTTCTATTGATCTATCACCATCTCAAGAATCCAGAGTACATTTTAAGTCAGGCTTAGCATTATATCTTGCAGAGCAACAACTTTATGATAGCAGCAATACACTTACTCCTTCAGATCCCTTATCAAACTCTTTAATGTTTTCAGATGATTTTGCACCTTTATCGTCAACAGTAATGTTATCTAGTGATGCACAAAAAGTTAGTAATTTATCAGCCATTAGAAAAAAAACTATTATGATAGATAGTTTATCTCTATTTTTGAATCATGTAGCGTTTGGTAGACAAGATAAAGCTGAAGAAATGCTGTGCCAAAATAATGATTTAGTATTCATGTCAGGTGATGTAACAGATTGTGCAAAACGAAAATTTAAACAAATAACGAGCCTTCAATATGCAATATGGGCATTAGACTGGCATATGTGGGAGATGTTGAAAAAATATATACCAGAACAAGCAATATGCGAACAAAGAGCAGTATTAGAACGAGGCAGTTGGGTTAAAGAGCACTGCACTGTCACTTCCTGGAAAAAATTAATTGATGTATTACAAAATTATATAGATAATTACAATAGTTGGACGGATATAGAATGTCGGTCATACTGGAGTAAGCAAATAGGTGGTGAACAACTAATTCTTCCTGCTCATGTAATCCAGGAATATTGTAGACCAGACATGCCATCACATCGATCTAAAAAATGTAATGTACTTTTACCAAGAATAGATATTAATGAACGTAAAAATTGGTTTGAAAATAATAAAGGAGAAATGTTAGGTAGGGATTTCGGACGTGTGCGTGGATACATTAAGAAAAAAAATGGAAATCATCGCAGTATACCAGTTAAGAATATTAAAATTAATGAACATTGGATAAATGTAATAAAACATGACATAAAGTTATTAGAAACATTACTAAATATTAGATTACAGCAACGTGACAAGTTTATATATAACACATCATATCAAGTACGATTGCCTATTGAATTACCAGTTGATTTACCAGAAAGCTCTGTCGATACATCATCATTAAAAGAAATAGTAAAAGACAAAGAATCTTCTGAGGTCTTACCGAACACAACGATAAGTCCACTGTTATTTTCTGCTTCTCATCTACAATTATCAGATACACTAAGTTCAAATAAAAAACAATCTTTACCTACTTTATTTACAAATAAATGTCGATTTACTCCTAGTGAGCTAAGTATTACGGAAAAACAACCACTAATTAAAAATCAGAGTATGTGCTGTTATTGTGTTATATGTTAGATATTTACTTGAACTGTGGCAAGGTTATCTGGCCAATCACATGATCATGTTTAGGATAAGCATGTAGTTGTTGTCGAGTAACCAGACCCTGTTACCATGGTCCAGTCCTCTAAGAACCTTACTATTACCCACAAGTTAATTGAGTTAATATAATAAATTTATATTTATTAGAGTAAGTATTATATTTATGAATAAAAATACAGAACTAGCAAGACCAACAATTGGATGGGAATTCCTGACATCCGCAGTTGTAGTGCACTTTTAAATTAACATAGAGCAAACGATAAAATATAAGTTAGAGTATTTACACTGGTTATTTAAATCAGATATACTGTTTTTTATGTTTGTTAGAACGAAAAAACATCCATATAGCGATAAATTTACTGTTCTAATTTGCCATTCACATAGGTATGGCCAAGCTGTTGTTCAACACGTAATATGTAGAATAGGTACTTCTAATAAATCGCAAGAGATCTTAGATATGCAAAAGATAGCTTCTGAAAAACTCGCAAAATTAAAACAAGCCAACTATAAGCCACCCAAAGATGAATCAATAGAGATGCCAAATATAAAAAATATTAGAGAAATGTCTAGAGCGAATACGGGTGTAAATGATATTTTAGGTACATTATATGATGATTTAGGTTTTAATAATATTTTAGATAGTAAAAATAAAGAAGTTTTAAAAGCTGTTGTGTTAGCAAGATTTTTAGAGCCAAGCAGTAAAAGTAAAGCTAGTTCTATTTTAGAAAAGAAATTTCAATTAGATATTTCAGTAGATCGTATTTATAGAATGATGGATGAATTGCAAGATCATGATGAAGCAGTAAGAAATCAAGTATTTAAAAGCACAATAGCAGTTACTAACAGTATTGATTTAATGTTTTTTGATGTAACTACTCTGCATTTTGAAACTACAGATGAAGATGAATTAAGAAAATTTGGTTTTAGTAAAAATTTTAGATTTAATACAACTCAAGTAGTATTAGCATTGGCCACTACTAATACTGGATTGCCAGTTGGATTTAAACTTTTCCCAGGAAACACAGCGGAAGTTAATACGTTAATTACATGTATTAATGAGTGGAGAAAATCTATAGCAATAGACAATACTATTGTAGTTGGTGATCGCGCAATGATGAGTCAAAATAATTTGCAACAATTAGAAGCATGTGGAATGCAGTATATAATTGCTTATCCAATGAGAAAGGCGTCCAAGACATTGCAACAAGAAATTTTATCTGATGCTGATTACAATGCTGGTATTATGGACAATGAATTTTTTTGGAAAAAAGAAATTACTGTAGAACAAGATAAAAGATTAGTGATTACATATAGCAGCAAGAGACATAAGCATGATCAAAAAGAGCGAGAAAAACTAATTAAACGTATAAAAACCAAATTAGGTAAAAGCAAATCAACAAAACAATTAATATCTAATAAAGGCTATATAAAATATGTAACTGTTAATGGTCAATCTACATCGGAAGTAAATGAAGAAAAAATAGCCAAAGATGCAGCATGGGATGGACTGCATGGTATTTTAACTAATAGCAATTTATCTATAGAAGAAATATTATTGAGGTATAAAAATTTATGGGTCATTGAATAAAGTTTCAGGATTAACAAACATAGTTTAAAAATGCGGCCTATCTATCACTTTGCACCAAAAAGAATTTTAGCCCATATTTTATGTTTTTTAACATTTGCATTAGCCAGACAAGCACAACATAAATTAAAAGAACATGGTTGTTTTGTTAGTGTTGATATATTGAGAGAAGAATTAATGGAGGTTCAACATAGCATTTTAAGTGACCAAGAGACAGGAGCATTATTTAAAATGCCATCATATATGACTGAAAATGTTAAAAACATATATACAATTTTTGGTAAAGAAAAAGATTTATCTATACAAAGATATATTAATTAAATTTCCTAAATTATTTATATAGCAAGGAAAAAATTTTAGCTAAAAATTTAAAAAGCTGGTTAAGACAGATAGTGCACTACGAATTGTTAAAAAATGCGGATGTCAGGTGTTACCATGGTCCAGTCCTCTAAGAACCTTACTATTACCCACAAGTTAATTGAGTTAATATAATAAATTTATATTTATTAGAGTAAGTATTATATTTATGAATAAAAATACAGAACTAGCAAGACCAACAATTGGATGGGAATTCAGTGAATTTGGAGAAGTTGATTTTTGTGATAAACGCCTTACCACTAGACTAATGGGATGAATTACATAAGCGGGTTAAAATCCCCATAGACCTTTAAAGTGTCTGAAAAAATCAAGGTTTTGTTTGTTTTAACTGCTTGTAAGTCATTTTGATAACGCACAATCAAGCTGTCTATATTGTATCGTCACTAATCAATTCTTCCTTGCTTTTAAATCATCTAAAGCCATATGTACATGCGCACAAAGATCATCCAATACTCGATGAGCGTTATTAAACTTTTGATCCAATAAATTAGCAAGCAATGCTTCTATACCACGCAAAAACATTTCTGGTGAACGTAAAGACATCGGTAACTCATGTATTGCTTTAAATAAAGTAGTTGATAATTCTTGCCCTAAATAGTTCATAGCTGCTGCCTTATCATTACTGTCAATATTAGAAACAGAATAAGAATAATTTACTGTGCTTTGGCCTAATTGCTGTTTTCTTATAACCCTAAGCCCACCAGCTTTTGCTACTGCTTCAAGATCAGCATACATAATTTGGGCAGATCCAGGCACAGCAAGTTCTACTAAATCTCCAGCAGTTGACATTATACTACTTAAAAACAACTTTACTACAGATAAAAAATCTTGTTTTTTAACCAGATCTTTAGCAATAATTTTTTGCATCTGGAATAATGCTGTTGTCATAACTTGAGTTAATTCATCAGTAATTGCATCACCATGTGATTTTACTTTTTCCAATCCGTTCTTTCTCCAATGAGATAAAAGTTCTTCACTACTTTTCGGTATGATACCTTTAGAGGCACATATAGCTAATTGTTTTAATAACTCTATAATTAAGCGAAAACCATCATACCTTTCATATAACGTACTTATTTCTTCTTGATTAGTTTTCAGGATCTCTTTTAATTGCCCATCATTTCCAAGACTATTTACATATTGAAATAAATCATGATCATTGCCTCCCCCCTTGAATATAATCTCAGTAGCATGACGATCAATGTTAATGATTAATTGTTTTTGTGCGTCAGTTAAGGGCAATTATTTTACTCCTTTATCACTTTACTAAATAATTTTAGATACAATAAACAGTGAGCTTAAGCTACTTTTAGTGCCAAAATTTGTTCTAAATCAAAATAAATATTATCTTTATCTGGTTTTTCAGAGAAATCATACTTCCCAAGTAAATTAAAATGACCCCAACATAAAATTGATCCATTAACAATAATGTTTATTATATTATCTCTTGTTATAGAGTCTTTGCATTCAGCAAGCATTTTAGATAAAAATAAATAATTCCATAAAATTATAGCATTCTGGATCAATCGCTTACAGCTAGTTGCTATTTCTTGATCTTCTCTAGTGGGTTGCATAAACTCTTGATTGTTAGCAAAAAATACTGCCCCAAAAAATTTATTAGCTAATTCTATTTTGTTTAATTGCTTTTGGATCATTTGTCTTAATGTTACATCATCAAAATATGTTAATAAAAAGCCAGTTTTAACAATTCTTCCAAATTCTTTTAATGCTTTATATAAAGGATGTTCACTCGCATATGAGCTCAATCTTTTAAAAATTTGTGAAGCAGTGGTTTCTTTTAGTTTAATTGTAACCATAAGTCTCAATATATCATCCCAACTATTGCTAATAATTTTCTCATTAATTCGTTTGTCTGGCAAGATTTTATAACCTTTATTACTATAATCTTTCTTGTCTTGAAATGAATATAACAGTTGGTCTTGTGATTTTTTAATTCGAGGAGCAAAAGACATACCCAACAATTCAATAATAGCAAAAATAATTTCAGAAAATCCGTGTGTATCAGTCGAAAAAATATCAGCTTGTATTTCTTCATTACACAACAATCCATCAACAACAAAAGCTGCTTCTCGTTCAGCTGAGCTGAACACCAAGGAATGAAATAATATTTGACGTTCATCTATAAACGTATAAACAGATGCTCCTTGACTATTACCGCTATATTTAAAGGAATAATTCGCATTTAAAGAATTAGCATTAACTGTTATTTTTTGACCATCACCACTTATATGCAATAAATATTTTTGCTTAATAAATATATTTGGTAATGAGAGTTTGTTAATAAGGTTAATAATTTGATCATTAGCGGCATTTACATTATCTAGGGTAAAATACCAATTGCAAGCAGTTACTAATGTTGATTCATTAATGCCAACAGAAGTATTGGCAATTTTACGAATACCAATATTGCAACCAAGCGCAAGTATGCCAGCAAGAAATATATTTGCCAGCGGCTTTTTCTTATTATGTTTAATTGCATAATGTTTAAAGCAGTTTACAAATTCAGTAGTATTATTAATAGCTTCCAAGACTTGGATTATAGGAATATATTGATTATTCTCAAATAAAGTTGATGTTTTGGCAGTGTCTGGTTTTTCTACCGCTGGAGTTTTTACTACAAAATTACCATCTTCTTTAAATTTTAGATACTGGTTTTTATTATTTAAGATATTTTGATTAGTAATTTCAAATTTATTTTCTATCGTTTTTTTATATTTTTTGATTATTTTTTTTAAATCCAGCAGATCTAACATGCCAGCACGCGCTAATAATAACATTTTGTCATTTTTCCATCGATCTTGATCAATTAGATACTCATCAATAGACAAATATCTGTATGAATAGATAAGATTCAAATTACCAGATTTAATGGCTTCAGCGATATTAATAAATAATAATGCTTTATATAGTGAGATTTTAATATTTCCTTTGTGATCATAAAGATATGCTATGGCTGTTTTGTCTAGAAATAATGTAGGAGCTTTATTGTCAATCTTGCCATCCACCGCCTTGTAATAATTGATGGCTTCCATGATTTTTGCTTCTGAATTGTTGGGGTTAAAAATTAATTGTTTTACCAGATCTGAAACTCTTAATTATAATTTTACTGACAGTTTTTCCATCATATCAAAATAGTCTTGTCCTTTTATAGCAAGCTCAACATCTTGTTCTAATTTATTAAATTGCCCTGCATATAATCTATCAAATTCTTGTAAGTTTTCTTCAATTAAAATCTTTATTTGTAGAACCTTGGTTTTATCAGTTAATACAAGTTTAATTTTAATTACCTGGAGTTTAAAAAATGGAGTTTGTGGAAAAGATATTTAATACATGCTAGAGCTGTAGCAGAACACGCTATAAAGGGTCAAGACAAGATATTTGATTACGGGATTACATTATACGCTAAAGTAGCCATGTTCATGACGCATATCCTTATTGCTGACACTGACGAAACAATTCAAATGTGGTTAAATTTGTTACAACTAACTAAAAAATATAATTATGGAAAATCTGACTCGTTGCTTATAGCAAATATCAACACTCATTTGGGCGTTGCAAATATTATTAGTAATAAAATTGATAGTGCTAAAACATACTTAAACCATGCTGTATCAATGTATTTAATACCACCAACTAAAATGACAAAAAAAGCACATGAGTTAATTAATATTTTAAGATTAATTCCACTTAAGAAAAATAACATACCATGGTTAAATGAAATAAAATATGATTTAGGTTATGCATTAACACAATATGGAAATTTATATAATTATTCATTGGGACAGTATAATGAAGCTACATTAAATTATAATAAAGCACTTACTTTTTTTAATGAAATTGAAGATATTCATGTAGTAAAATATAATAAAACAGACACACTATATAATGTTGGTAACGCTTATGTATATTTGGGTGATTTGATATTAGCTGAAGATGTACTAAAAACCGCAAAAAAATTAGCCGATCAAGCATATGATGGACATCAACAACAAGCTATTACGTACATGGCGTTAGCACGCTTTAACCATCATATTGGTGCTTTTAATGAGTCTAACGAACTATTTAAATCTGCTTATAATATTATGTGCACGACGTTTTCAAAAGAGCATTTTATGCTTAATACTCTAAAAGCGGAGCTTGGTCGTAATGCATATATGTTAGGAAATATAACTCTTGCTAAAGAACTATTAGAAGAAGCTTTATTTCATTTAAACGGTTTAAATTTTAGTTATTGGCGTTGGTTTGTTACATTTTATCTTGGCCGTGTATACGAAGCATTAGGAGAACATGATAAAGCATTGAATTTTACTAAAGAAAGTTTAACAATAGCTAAGGAACATTACAAAGAAAAATTACACGACTCTATGAATTACCAAATATCGCAGGCTGAACTTTGGTCAAACTTCAAAATAAATAAAAATTTTAATTTACAATATTTAGAAAAAGCATTACAACTTAATATACAATTATTTGGTAAAAACCATTACCAAACTGCTCGTTATCATTATTTTCTTGGACAAACATTATATAATAAACAACAGGTGCAACAAGCAATTAATCAATATATCATGGCCTCAACAATATTAAAAATGGAAAAAGTTAAACATACAAATTTAGTTGAATTTATTCAGTACGATTTACAAACAATTCAAAAAAAATTAGCCACCTTAGGACATGTTGAATTGCGTAATGATAATTAAAATATAAGGATTTTATCTTGTTGATTACAATAAAAAATTTTTGCAGTTCGATAAGGTTGCAGTATTTATTATTTACGATTAATTTATAAACCAAATGATTTGCTAAGGAGTATTTTTATGAAGAAACTTAATATATATAATATTTTTCCAACTAATTATTCTCACTTCAAAGAAATTTATAAAGCATTATTCGATTCTTATATTCATAGTAGTTTTACGCAGCAGATTAAAACTGACTCATCGATTATGAATTGTAATGTGCAACAATATGTTTTTATCTTATTCGTTAGACGGTTGTGAATATATAATTAAACATAGACATGAAGATCCTAATATTCAAAATGCATATGACAAACGTTTTTGGCTAGCGTTGCGTAGTTAAATCTCATTAAACCATATACCATAACATAAAATGCCCAGTAAACGGCAATATATAAATATTATAACTGTTTATATAAATGACGAGGAATTTTCGGTGATTAATATTACAAACCTCATCCTAGAAAAAAACGTTTCTCAATTATTGAGTATATATGCAAAAGGCAAAGTTGCGTCAAAGAAAAAATTAAAATTTACATAAATTATATATGTATGCTTGACAATAAATTAATTAACTGAGATAGTTTAATAATAAAAAATATAAAAGCCCATTCATAATGGCTCCATATAAATACAGAAAAATATTATTTTATCAAATGTTTTTTGAGATTATGATGATAGGTAATGAAACTGTTGAAACAATTAATAAAGTCATGCGTCACTTACAGTTGGGTCAAAATTACTTAGAAATTGCACAAGAACTTTTAGATATTGAAGGCACCAAAAGTGCTATAGCAGAATACGAAAGATCAATTAGCCATTTAGAAACAGCTCTTGGTTTATTTAATCATGAAGAAACACAACACCTTCCTCAAATAAAATTAATAAAAGAATCATTAACTAAAGCTTATTTGGCTAAAGGTGAAATTCATGAGCAAAATGGAGAATCAATAATAGCTAAAGATTATTATATACTAGCTCAAAAATGGTGCGTTCCTGCCGATTCGTTATGGGGCACGATTAGTACTAAATTAAAAAAAGAATTAGCTACTCCACTTAAAGACAGTATGATAAAACCATTTTCAGGTGAAGATGCTTCCGTTGAGTCTCATAAGTTAGAACAAATCTCATTAGATAAAAACACTACGATCGGAGTAACTGAACCTTTAAGCGACATTCAAACAAAATTAATAGCTGGAGAGCAAGTATATTTCACAGCATCAGAAGTACTCACAACAAGCATAGTACTAGATAATGGTATAAAACCATTATGGCCAAAAGATCATCCTTATTCTCCTGGAGGTCTAGAACAACCATGGAATTTTGAACAAAGTTTATATTATGCTAAAGAATGGCAAGATAAAGGCAGTTATAAATTATTGCCCTTAACTGATTTTAGCCAACCTGATTTTAATTTTATACAAAAATTGTATCACTTATATATAAAAGCTGACTATGAAATTGACGAGGTTTGTTTGTTATCTGATGAAGGAGATGAACAAGCATTTATAGCGGAGTTAGATTTATTAGAAAAAAAACATGGTAGCTTGGTACATCAACCTAAATGGAAACCTAAAAACCAAAAAATTGAATATCAAGAAACTCCTGATATAGTGGCTAACAGGAAAGTAGTTAGGGAAAAACTAAAAGCAAAAAGGTATCGTTCCCAGAATGTTCCTCATGTTAAGCTATTACCACTGTGGCAAGGAATTAGTTTAGAGCATATTAAAAACTTACACGGTGCTAGTTTTAATGATTTAAGTTATATTAGCGATGGAGAGTTAGGTAAAGGATACTATGGCAAGGACAACGCTATAGTCGCATATCAAACAGCATATTCTAAGTATGGTGAACAAACGCTACTAGTCTTGAGTTGGTATGCAGGTAAAGTAGTTTATCCGGTAATAACAAGTGATAGTGCATTAAAAGGACAACCGCATTATGCCAATCATGATTTACATTATAGCATGAGGCCAGAAGGATATCATGAAGCAGTGGTTTTTGATCCTGGACAAATTTTGCCAAGATATTTGATTAGTATCAAAAAGTCAAAAGTTTCTTCTAAAATTATAAGTGAGTTGTTAAAGATCCCATATTTAGATCCAAGAAAATCTCTATTATTGTTTCAAGCTAACTTTGCTCAGGTAATTGGACAAATAGCACAACACAGTTTTAAAATCGTTCATGATTGGTTGTCTCAAGAAAATATTACCAATTATTTAACTATAAGAGATGCTGGACAAAAAAGTGTTGATTATAAATATCAAGATTTAATAGCAAATTTTTTACAAGATACAAGCAAGGAAGTGTTGTTATTGAAGACTGCCGATAAAATGGATACTAAAATTCTTAGCAGGGTTATAGAAGCTACTTTATGGAATAATTATCAAAATGGAGCAGCAATTCCCTTGCATTTAAAATTTTCAACAATGGTGAAAGATGACGCTATAGTAGAACAGAGTTTAGTACAGTATGGGATTGTTGAAGATGCTATTTTGGATTTAAAGAAACATAAAAAATTTACTTTTATTATTAGTTATGAGCGAAGCAAAAGATCACAGGTGTTGAAAGCTAATCACATTAATAGGCAAGGAGGATTTAGTGGTAAGGTATTAGTTGTTTGTTCTCAAGCAGAACTAGATGACAGTGAAGATTATTTGTTTTATACAGAAGGAGGTACCTACGAACAACAACGAGATCGGTTAAAAAGCTACAGGATATCTAAATTAACCGAACAACAAATAGCGCAACAAGTAGCTTATATTAGTGAGGTGATTCGCAATAATCAGATTTTATTACCAAGAAAACAATATTATGCCGCAAAGTTCACTCCTTCATTTAACCAAAAATGCAAATTATTACAAAGTCCAGGTGGAGAGTTAAAACCATGGGAATATTGTAATGAATTATATTACTCTCCTTCTTGGCAGGATAAGGGAGCTTTTAAAATACATCAAGTAAAAGATGATGATCCTGATTATGACTTTGTAGCTAAAATGTATAAAGAAACCGCAATGCCTGGATACGAGTTAGACGAAGTATACGTAATTAGTGACCGAGGTGCGGAGCAAGCATTTGTAGCAAATTTAAACACTTTAGAACGTCGCAGCATTAAAGCAGAACATCAATCAGATTGGCAAACTGAAGGGCACGTTGAATTAAGGCAACAAATTATAGATGTCTTAGAGCAAGGATCTTATAAAAGCTTGTTGGCTCATAGTGTGAAATTATTACCATTATGGCATGGTACTGGACCTGCTGCTGCAGGAGGTATCGCTAAATCAGGATTTGCCAGTTTAGCGTTAGTAGATGTTGGGTATTTTGGTAAAGGATTATATGGTAGCAGTAGTGCTGAGTATTCGTATCGAGTTTATGCTAAAGGATTTGGAGAAAATACTGAAAACAAAAATAAAGGTTATGGTGAAGATGGATTATTAATTTTAGGTTGGTATTCAGCACAAAATGTTTATCCAGTAACCAAATGGGATACTCACCCTGGATTAAGCGAAGAACAAGACAAATTAAAAGGTAAAGCAAATTATAAACATTATGACAGCCATTTTGTACTTGTAAAACCAAGCGATACAATAAAGCATGAAGAAGGAACAGAGGATGCTTATTATCCTATAGGCGAAGGAGAGATTGACGCCAATACCTATTCAAGAATTTGTAACTTTTCCTACAGCACAGGTGCTACCAAGATACATATTGTCTTTAAGAGATATTAAAGCAAAAACGCGACTACCTGGGATGCAAAAATTTTTAAATACAGTAGTTAGCTCAAGCACAGAAAGGTTATATCAGCACAGTTTAGAGCGGACAATTGTTGAATTAAAAGAAAGTGCTCAAAAAGAACGAGAAGAAGATTCTATGTTAACTCAAGGGTTAGCTCTATACATAGCCTCACTAGGTACCGATAGCGAGAAAATTGATAACGTTAAAACTAAAGAGCAGTATTTATTGATAGATAAAGCAAGGGAGTTCCTTGCTCACCCAGGTAAAGAATTATGGTTAGTGCAAGGTAATGCAGGTGCTGGTAAAAGTTTGTTCGGTAGGTATTTGGAAAGAGAATTATGGGATAAATATCAAGATGGGGATTTGATCCCTCTTTTTATTCCATTACCTAGAATTGGAATTATTGAAAAGAACTTGATTAACAAAGCATTAGAATTAAAAGGTATTCCAAAAGAAAATATTGAAAAGTTAATGAAGAAAAAATTTTTATTTATATTGGATGGATACGATGAAATTTCCGGCAAGATACAATTATTACAAAAATGTAAATTTAACGAACCGAAAAATTGGCAAGGAAAGGTCATAGTTAGTTCGCGCTTGCAATACTTAACATCTCATGAAGAACAACTATTATATCCAAAACATGGAAATGATGATGTGAAAAAATCAGAAGAGCGATGCGTTAAAAGTTATATTATACCGTTTAAAAAAGAACAAATCAAAGAATATATTCAAGGGTTTTGTAAATCTAGTTTTAATTCTATTAAGTGGACAATAGGTGAGTATGAAGAGAAAATAGAGCAATTTACCGAAGTAGAAGAATTTCTCAAAGAACCATTTTTATTATTTTTAGTACTATGTGTATTGCCCACTTTAAATAAACCAGCTGAGGAAGGACAAAAAGTTATAATTAAGAGAATAAATTTGTATAGAGCTTTTATTGACAGTTGGTTTACAAGCCAATTTGAAAGGATTATGCAACATGCAAGAGTTGATTTAATCGAATATAGACAAGAAGATATATTAAACATTTTTAATAATTATGCCAAGGATTTAGCTTTTGATATGTCTATGAAAAACACTCAAGTTATTAAATATGGTGGGAGCCAAGGAAATTTTGCAAAATTTTTTGAAAACCAATTAGGTTTTCAAGGTTGTCCATTAAAAAGGGTAGGTGAATCATTAATGCCGTCAACTTAAGCAAAAACATTAGCAAATCCTCCTAAAAACATGATGGTGCTTGGGTTTACCAGCATGAAACCTACTAAACTGGCGACCATATTTTATTTTTTGTTTAGCTCTTTTAACCACTCTGTTAAATAAAGTTATAAACTCTATACCATCGCATTCACCAAGTAAAAATTGCTTTAATTTATGCCTAGTTGCTCCAAGTAAAATTGAAAAATTTAATTTG
>Ga0302268_1000783_pt1 | contig 19575 bp, 7 predicted proteins | sample III_Bog_E2_1_FD_194554 | JGI IMG/M metagenome (GOLD analysis project Ga0302268, IMG submission 194554) | Peat permafrost microbial communities from Stordalen Mire near Abisko, Sweden - III_Bog_E2_1 | ecosystem: Environmental > Terrestrial > Soil > Wetlands > Peat | place: Sweden: Abisko... | reverse complement strand
GGGGAGCATTGATCGATCGCTCCAAGTTAGCATCGAGCAGCAAGTACGGTAAGACAGAGATCCAACGAGCTCATCCTGGCTGGAGTGTATTTTAATATTAAGGCAGGCTGACTGGCGAACCACAACACAAGAATCATTCAAAGCACCTAAGACATTGCTTGACCCCACCTACCGACCAACAGAAAAATCGCTTCAGACACAAAAGCCTGATACAAAGGGCAGCGGTTACTCTACAAATTATTCTTTTCTGGATGGACATGGGTGGAAACCGAACCCAATTCTAAATGGAGATATAAACCGATCTTAATACCGTGATCGCTTTAACGCGAACCACCCATTCCATCGTGACGTGAACGTCTCCCGTATCCCTAAATTATCGCCAAAAGAGATGAATTACAAATTCAATTGATATGAATATCAATTATCAGCATTCTGTTGGCAGTTACTATAAACGCCTATCATCGCGAAATGGAGCAAGGCTTTTTTATAATATTCCAAATTGTTATTTTATTATATTGGGCGAAATAAAAAGGAAGCATGTCTCGCCACACGCTTGAACAGCCACGCAGCGTCATCTTCTCAGAAATAGGCAAGTAATCCATCAAGTGTATCAGTTTTTATATTCAGTGCCTCAAATTAACTCCTTTATAGTCCCTCGACGGAGGAGCAAGCTGCTGCTTCTCAGCAACTAATAATCCAGTTGCAAAAAGATGCACACTGAATCGGACTGCGCTTTATAAAAATCCAGCTGCTCTCCAGAAAGATTGGTAGAAGTCAATAAACTACGCTCAGTATTGAAAATGAGTCAGTCCTCAATTTTGAACACTTTATCGAGGAAATTGACAGCAATAGAAAAGCTGCATTTGGTGGAAGGCGGCGCTGTTAGGCACGTGCTTTATTCAGGCCATATCCGAATTCCAACAGTTCACAATGACTATCATTGCAGTAAAACTAACGCCGGTTATAGTCGCAACAAGTACGGTGGTATTTACCCCAAATGATTTCATAAGTTTATCACCAATTTTGTCTATGCTTCCGATGAAATAAGTTTAATTTGGATATTTATGTAGTGTTTATCATGCTACATAATCTAAGATCAGTTTATCGATTTGGAATGAGGAAAGTTAGCACGCAGTTTGTCAGCTATCAGGTTGGAGGCCCTGAAGAGATGTTCCTTGCAGAAAGAGAATTGGAAGTAGATTTTTTGTCATTTAGGTCATGCCGGGAGAACAACTCATGAAGATTAAGGCTATTGGAATGAACAGAGCTGAGTGCATGCATAGACAGGGCAAGTATAAAATCAACAATCCCGTTGAATCATTTTTAGGACTTGAAGCTGCAGGAGAAGTGTATGACCCCGACACCAAGTAACCATTTAGCAAGATAGATAAAAACTATTTGATGGCATCGCCTTACTTTCAGGAGGGTCTTATTCTCAATGGGCAAGCATTCCATCCACTCACATTATGCCTCTTCCCAAAAATTTTACTTTTGCTCAAGGAGCAGCCATCCCTGAGGCATGGCTCACAGCTTTTCAATTATTAAGATTAGCTAATGTTAAAAAGGGTGACAGTATTGTCTTGTACGCTGGAGCAAGCGGAGTCGGAACAGCGGCTCTACAGCTTGGAAAATTATTCGGAGTCAATGTTTACAGCGTAGTTTCTTCTGAAGCAAAAGGCAAGATATGCCATGAACTCGGAGCAAATGGAGTAGTTTACTATAAAGGGAATGCAAATTGGGCAAAATAGCTTATCGAAAAAAGAGGAGGCAACTTTAATGCTGTGCTGGATTGTGTGGGCATTGACAACTGTGATTCAACCATTGAGCTCTTGGGAGTTGACGGACGATGGATTTTATATGGTTTGCTTTCAGGGGCGAAGTACAACATGAACTTGGCTAGCTTAATGGCAAAGAGGATTAATCTAATCACAACATCCTTAAAAACACGTACTGATGAATATAAAAATGAACTCATCAAAGATTTTTCCAAAATTGCACTACCTGCCTTTGAAACAGGCAAGCTCCGCCCGATTATCTTCGAGTAGTTGAAATGTGATTGGTCTAGCGTGGCTCCATTTGTGTAGGCTCACCAGCACATGTAATCGAACGTCAACATCGGCAAAATTCTGATTGAGTTTTCATGACCATTATGAATTGCTAATATAACAATATCTTATGGATACCTGTGACAGTAGAAATAATTGCGAGTCTGCGATTTATTAATTTAATTCCTAAGATAACGGATATGAAAACTAAAAAGATTGGCAAGTATGAAATCTAAAGTGTGATTGGCGAGGGCTCCTTCGGAAAGGTCTATATGGGAGTCGCGGAAGGTGCCACCTAACGAGTCGCTCTCAAATGCATCATGAAGAAGAACAGACCCAGTAAAGAGATTAATAATCTCAAGTCAGAAACAGAGTTACTGACCAAGATTAAGCATGAAAATGTTATTGCCATGAAGGAATGCTTCGAAACTGACAATGAACTTATCGTGGTCATGGAGTACGCAGGTGCAGATCTATCCAAATTATTGGAGAAGGAGAAAAAGCTATCTGAGGATAAGGTTCGATTTTTTGGGAGACAGATTCTCTCAGCTATGCTTTATCTGCATCAAAATCGAATTCTTCATCGAGATCTCAAACCTCAGAATATTCTTCTGCAGAATGATCAAATTAAAATCTGCGATTTTGGATTTGCCAAAAAAATGTCAGCGTCGACTAACTTTCTGATGTCCATTAAGGGCACTCCCCTCTATATTGCTCCTTAAATTTTGCAAAGCATGAAATATACTCATAAGGTGGATATATGGTCACTGGGAATTATTCTTTATGAGTTGGCCACAGGCAGAACGCCTTTCTATGCTTCCACCATTCAACAACTTCAGCCGAAGATTCTGCATGAGACCGTTAAGTTTCCACAGGGAATGTCCATATACTTGAGAGAACTAATCGATGGCATGCTTCAAAAGACTCCATCCAAGAGATATGATTGGGACCAAGTCAAAAATCATAAATTCTTTATAATGTAGCCTCCTCAACTCTTAGTTGAAGTTAATAATGTAAACTAGGTTGAAGATAAACCTAAATTGCCTCTTAAATGGAATTGCGAGGAGGAATGCGCTGAACTTATGAGGTTATAGAGCGAATTTACCCAAGGAAAACTGCAAGTGCGGGATTTAAAGTACAGTTAAAACTTTTGCTTCAGTGTTACCAAGCTACTTGGTGAGGCCTGCATCGATCGGACCAAAGTTCCAAAGGAAGTCCTGATAAAAACATTACGGCTAGTGACCAAAATGGCAATGAGTAAATCTGAGCCCAAATAAATTCAAGAATAGGACATCGCTCGCAATAAAACCTTGGCAATGGCTGTTATCACTCTCGGGTTAGAATAAAGTGACGACGACTTGCTGGAGGCTGAACTTTAATTGATAGGATTTTTGCTGAAACAAAACTTTTATGGGGTCAAAATTGATATGGATTATGATGAAGAAATTCCTACTCTCATCTCAAAACAACTCACAAAAAATTGCTCGAAACCATGTGCTAATCTTTGCTTCAAGATCTTTGGAATTTTAGCTAATCAAGCAGTCACCGCTTTCTCTTAATCCTAAGAGTTTTTCAACAGAATAGCGGAAGAAAAACTCTTGACAGTCCTTGCATCAAAATATAGCCCTGCTCCATAGAACGCCATTGTCTTAGAGTCCCTGTAAAAAATTTTGCACCCTCGTCTTTAACGGACCAGTCCTCTAAGTCACAAGACAAAACTATTATTCAAGACCTTCCGATAGTAATCTGCTTCAATTTTACTGACTAAAGGATTAATAATTGATGAATCTCCACTTACTCGTCACTGGCTAAAGACCAATGATTTATAGATCTATCTTTAGATTTTGCTTGAATGTCTGAGTGTATCTAGTGCAGTGAGAAACGAGTTCCTCAAGAAGACTTACTGGAAAGAATTACTTTCTAACAGAAAAACAAAATTGTATTACATCGCGTATTGCTACATCATCCTTAAAGAGGAGGGAGTGTATCTGCTGAATAGAACCATCATTCAGAATTAAATTGTGCAGGATTAGTTCGATAGCAAACTATGCAACTTGTACCTCGTGTATTTCGCTTTTAATGATCTGACGAACCATCCCGCGAAAAGCAACAAGGCTGTTAAAAACTTGATTAAAAGCGTCAAGACCCTGCTGCTATACGATCAATAGATTAAGGTTAAAAACTCAAAAGAATTCTTCGGCTTTTTTAGTGAGGACAGAAAATATTTCGATACAATCCTGATTGACATCTTGTATAATCTGCATAAAGACTTCCAGAATCGATAAAACCACGAAGATCAATAAATACTGGCCTCCTGCTAAGGTATCCTGTAAGAGAGCATGAAGCTACCGCTCTCATAGCACAGTCTTTTACAAATTTTGTAGCTGAACGCCAACAAAGATACGATTAATTAAAACCAATTCAAAAAAATTGATAGTTACTTCTTGGAGCTACTACAAAAATAAGGATTCGAAGATCTATTGACTGTTAATCCCAATGAATGTACTGCTCTGTTGATACATTTTCTAGAACTTCAAACTGCCAAGTTGACGGATGACAGGTAAATTGCGAACATGGCATAGCTGCTGGAAAAATATCAACTCCTCAGGTTTATCTTCAGTGAGCAGGTGCTTAATGAAGAACTATTTTTTGTCACTCTTAAAATAGTAAATAAGACTGTAGTGAAACTTAAATCGATTGACTTCTTGGCCAGCGCAGGAGTAAATGCTCTTAAAAAATATCAAAAGACTAAATCTAATGATCTCAAGCTTTAAATCGTTGCCTTTTGTTGCAGTTTGGCAAGAATAAAGCAGGATTATTGCCATGATCTTCTGGAATCCGGAATCATCGCTACCTGCTACCAATATCTTGATGAAGGCAACGAGCCTCTAAAATAAAAAACCCTGCTTTTGATTGGAAATCTATCCAAACACAACAATGAAGCGTTTGATAAATTCGATCAGTATCACATTGTTACTGGGATTTACCGATGCATAACTCAGTGCAAATCAAACAAAAAGATCCTTAAAAATACCATATACGCTATCGGAAACATCTCTTACTACAGTGAAAGATTTGCTCATTAAATTAAGCCGATAATTGGATACATCTTAGAAGGACTATTCGTTGAAGATGATCATATCCTAATCAACACCATTTCTACTATCTCCAATTTGCTGAGACACACATCTGTTTACTTAAACACTCTCATTGAAACTGGTATAATTAAGAAGGTTATTGAAATATTCTCTAAAAACGCGAACCCGGATGTGGCTAATTATTGCTGCAGTTTACTTAAAAAAGCTGTAGCCTTTTCATAATTTTCAAAGCATTTCCAAAAAGCTGATTTAAGAAGAATCCTTTAGAACCATATCAGGAAAGGAACACTAAAACCAGATCTTGATAGCGTTAAGAAATTGAAGCAAATTCTAGTTTGATCGATTATATATGATTAATGATTCTATTAATAGTACCATTATAGAAGGCTATACAGATGATGCAATCAATATATTAAAATCATGATTATTCAATATGTTCAACATGAGGCATGTCAAAATGACTAAACACTGATTTAGTAACCAATTACGTTCGTCCTTTTGGTAATGCCGCCAAAGTACGATGATGAAGACAAGCATTGTGAGGATATTGTAGACGTTTTTTATTATATACGGTGAATTTATTTAGTTTTTGTTATAGAAACTCTCGAAAAACTGACCAGCGATGAAGATCGAAAATGCCACAAGGAGTAGAATGAATAGCTTAGTGAACACAAATATACTTGGTAACTGGTAGTTGGCAAATTAGGCATTTGGAACAGGATCAGAGCAAATAGACAGATGATTAGAAAGATTACTGCCATATCGTCATTCGCCAGCAAGCTAATCAGCAACATTATTATCGTCAGGACTAAGACTACACCCCTCCAAATTTTAAGGCTTTCTTCGATTGCGTTAAACTCGTCGAACATAATCCTTATAAATTATTAAAATAAAATCATGAGAGTTGAATCCTTAATATAATTGGCTTCAGTTATCTTTTTTTGTTCCATAAAAAGAGAGTCTATCCTGTACCCTTTTTTTCCATATTTAATTCTAAACCTTGAAACTTAATCATATATTTTTCTCAAATCAGTATTACAAGATTACTCTAATAAATCATATACGTGAATAAGCATTAATAAATTATAAGCATAAAATGTTATAACAAGAGTATGAACTTTTCTAACGACCAATGTTGGAATTGTTTGAGGATCAGGACAGCATTCCCTTCGCCAAGGGTAACGATGTCCATTTGGGCCTTCTTAAAAAAGAAATCGATCGAAGATTCATTAAAATTAAAAAAATGCTTAATTTTTACAACATCAGGGAAATCATAGCAGTCAGCACCTATGATCAAGCTTGCCAAACTTAAATTCTGTAGTAACAGGTGACTTTAAGAATGCCACTTGAGTCCTCCCCTCAATTTTTAAGTCCCAGCAGGCTAAATATTATTAAATAAAAAGAGAGTTCAACGGAAAGAGTAAAGGTTAATTCCCCGAAGAAGGGACAAAACGGCTGCAAAAATAAAAAACCGCAACTACCTTTTCAATTTAAATAAAACTACGAAAGGGATCATGTGTAACAACTTTTAATGGCAAAAAACAAAAGACAACAAAATCATTGCATTCCCCAACTGCAAAATGACAGTGAAGACTCGGAAAGCAGTGACAGTTAAATTTAGAAAGGTAACAACTAAAAAACGAAATCCAAAAATGAGTTATTCGGCAGTATTGAGGTATTTTACATTTAACATAGTTTAAATTCAAAGATGCACTCATAATAAGCGATAAGAGGTCGAGGAGAACTGAGGGTGCAAAGTATCCCACCATTAAGGAAGCTAAAAGCCTAGACCATTCATTATCTATCAGTGAATATTCAGAACAATCTGTGAAACATCAAAGATATTCTTACTCAACTACCAAAAGAAAGTTTTCTGCTGAGAAAAAGTTAAAGATAGCGAGTCAAACTATCCCATCTGAGCAGGAAAAGAGAATTATAGTGACAGAAGAGTGTAAATAACAAATTTTGGATACTATATAAAAAATGATCCCCAAAAGGAGGAGAGAAGCGGACAGCAAGCTCAGATCGAATCTTATCAACCGAATTGACTAAAAATACGGGGATTACTACAATAAAATTTGATGTAAAACATCTATTTTTGGTTCATTGGCAATAGAATCAAAGTATCTCAAAATCAATTTCTTAAAGCCCGTTATTAATATTATTGGTATTGTGCTTACTATCTTTTTGCTTTTCTCTCCGCTACAAGAATTATCCAAACTACTCTTATGTTTTTTGTATTTGCTCATAAAAATTGTTATCCTCTTCTATCTTGGTAGTCTTTGTATATTTTGACAGGCAGAGATCGCTGCAAAACTATCTATTTCTAAAAGAGATATTTTTGATGCTTGGTATCATCTTTAGGCAACTCCAACAGTATTTGTAATCGGGAAAAGTGTTTTTATCACCCCAAGCCTCTTTTCCAATAATCTTTTCTTTATCTTAAACATCAGGTAATACCTCATATTTTAACGGTGAAAATTTGGATTCCTATAAATGATTTCCCTTTTGACACGTTTATTATGATTGCTTTGACTCACAGAAAGTTTAAAAGGCTGGTTGAAATGCATCAATCAAAGATTGAATCATAACTTCTTGATCGTCTTCATTCAGCTATTCATCTTATATAACCTCATCATACTCAGTGGGACGATTCAAATTTATGTACTTTTTAGATTAATTTCTGTTTTTAATAATATCCTCAATGTTTTTTACTGGAGAGGTTTCAGCACTCATCTGCTCTGTCTTTTTAAGGGAGGATTATGCAACTTGATTTTGTTTTTGAACTGTCTATAGATATTTTTTAATTTTTATCCTGTAACCAACAGGCACATCTCGCCATTTATCTATCTCCGAGAGGGGTGTACTCACAAAATCTTTAATAGAAATAATATTCTTTTAATTAAGTTTTGCCAAAAGCTGCTCCATTTTTATTTCTGCAAGCAAAGACTGTAATGATTTGAATTACTCCTTGCCGCTGAGACTCATTCTGCTTTTCCCAATTTATTGATTTGTACTATTGGATAGTGTATTACTGTTTTTGCTCAATGCTTTCTATCTTTTTTTAATTTCTATTTGCTGTTTCAGCAGTTGCAGTTTATCCCTCTGAATGTAAAATCTATTACCAGTTTTTAGGATTAATCCTATAATATTTTATGATTTGCGCCTTTAATAATCCTCTTTTTCATTCCACAGTTATTATGTATTCCTATATTTAAATTATATGCAAATGACTGCTCAAAAATCATAATGCTATTTTTATCCATAACCTATGAAAATAACTGTATTTTTTACGCTTTTAATTCAGGTAAAATTATGTATAACTAATCACATGGCCAAACCAAATAGTCAGTTAAGCCTATATATAGTTCATTATCATTTAAATTCCATTGAATTTGATTTTTAAAAATATTTATAAACTCCGAAGATGTTTATGGTAATTGTCAAATATCTTTGAATTTCATAAATTCAGGAATATTTATAATTAATATAGAATATATGACAGACAATCAGCAGACCTAACTTTCTCTCAATTAAAAACATGCTAAAAAATTTTAATGGCTAAATTTCTTTTTTGTCATCGTTGTGATCAGTTAAGTTGTTGGGTAATTGTTCAAAATTACATGCTTGCAACTGCTTAAACCATTGCCTATCATCCTCATTATCTTTAATATCTATCGCAAAAATTCAGAAAGGGGGCATATCGTTCCTAAACTCATAAATATTGGGCTTGTGATTTGCTTGGTCGGAGATGTCCTCCTCATGTTTAAGGAAATCTATTATTTCAATATTGGAACGGGGTTTTTCATGGTAGGACATACATTTTACATCGTTGCTTTCAGCATTGGAAAGCCTGTTAGATAGTTAAACGATAAACTAAAGCTGCCAAGGAAAATTGCCAATGTTATTTTGATATTTCTAGTTTTACTCAATTTATTTATGCTCTGGGATAAAGTTCCTCTGAGATGGTTATATTCATTTTATGGCCTTATTTTGGGAATTTAAGGGATAGTGACCTTATCCAGATATGAAATTACATCAAAAGACTCATTTAATTTGACCCTGTATGGAGTGCTCCTTTTTGCTATTTCTGATAATTTATTAGGTTTTCTCAAATTTAATCACATACATACTAATGTAGGAAGATGCGTTATTATGCTAACCTATTACGGAGCCCAGTTCTTTATAATGTAGGGAGCTCTCGAGCAAAGTAATCACTAAAATGAAGTGGATAAATCAGTAAATGCCGCTAAAAGTAAAGCGAATTGATTAGTTTTACAGCTTCAAATAATCATTAAATATCATATATTATAAACTTTGGTTCAAATATCATGAATTCCTGCGAACATATTTTTAAAGCTTTCGTCAAGTTCAAGTGCATTTTTTGTTTGAATACTGTCATAGAATTAATTCATGACTGATTTGCGATAAAATTGTGATCGTCTACATGGGAATAGCTATTGATTGATTGATTGTTATTTGTTTGTCTGTTTAAAGTGAAAGTCAAACAGACTAGTTATCTATTTATTATATTTTTGGCTTATATTCGTAACCTTGTTAATTTCTTAAAAATTTATTTTATTCAAATTACGGATATTCTTTAATGATGACCCACTTGCAATAAGATCGGTGATAATCATTTGAATTTTAGGTTCAAACTCTGTGATTTTTGGAGAATTTATTATTTCTGCGTTAAAAGAGATGAGGCTGTCAGGAATTTACTGTGTAGTGTCCAAGACATAAATCCCTTAATAAAAGACATTTAGTTGAAAATACAAGGAAATTGTTGAAAGATTTGTTTCGTTTTCAATAATTTTATTTTTTAAAGATTTTAAAAAACCTGAGACAAAGCCAAAAAGCATCTTTTCAGAAAAGCATTTTAGAAAGAAATTTATAGCATTTGTATACAGAAATAGATCAGAAATTCTGTCGTCAGAATTAATCACGAGAAGACCCTCATAAATTGAATAGAAGAATTAGCAAAAACTTATGGAAATATTGTCGGATTCCACCGAGTTGACGAGCGATGAAAGATTCAAATGCCGAATGATATAGCCAGTGAGCTAGATGAGCTAGACTCTTGATTCAATGGTAAATTGATGATCTATAGGCAAGAAAAACGAAACAAAGTCTGAAAGAGGCATTTAAAGCAGCTTACGATTCTACAATATTTATCTGATGAGAGTAACCATAGTTTTTTTGAGTGATTAAAGAGTCAAATCCCATCTAATCTATTATAGGAGAAGATTGACAATCATGAAATTGGATTTTTAGCTGATGAGTTAGTTCATCTTTAAAAATTAGTGAATGATCTATTTATTAATTTATTTTTAGCAGTCAATATTCAGAACATATGCCTTTACAAGTATCTGGCAGTTGTATGAAATTAATTCATCTAGATTGATGTAGCCTTGCTATTGCCATCTCCTGAGGGTTTCAAACCCATGAATTTTGCATGTCTTTTCAGAAATGTGCAGATATTTTGGGTGCTGAAAATTTTATATGGTCAAATCTTTGGTATATTTCTTATCGTTAATTTACGATTCGGAAAGATACTCGATGAGATAGATGAAAAGATTGCGAAATATTTGGTAATGCAAGTCATTCTCTGCTATTGTCTTGAGAAACAAGGTCTCTATTTTAAACACTCTAAATCCAGTGAATTTATCTTAATCGTAAAACACAAACAGAGTATGAAAGATGATCTTGGTCAGATTCCAAGAACTTATGCATCGAAATATGATCTATTTAATGATCAACTCGTACTGACTGTTTTTGACATCAACGTCGGGCGATTTTATAGATTTTTACTGATCTTTCAACCAGAGTTTGATAAATAACGTTAAATAATTCTCGTTTATGTATTGATCCTTTACCCCCTACCTTGTGAGAGATATCAAATTCAAATAGGTTCGACTACTCTCATCCACAAATTTATTTAATTTTAAATGCTGCATGATGATATCAATTATTTTAGAAACCTCGGCCTTGCAAGTGAGTTTTTATTTTTTTGTAAAGCAGAAGGCATTAATAGATTCAAGTATTTTCCTATACAGCATTTACTAACATTTAAGTAGTTGCAAAATAAATTTGAAATACGCCCCTTCAAATTTAATATCCATTGCTCCTTTCCCTCTGGGCTCAAGATTAAAGCTATTGGCTTTGGAGTAGATCTGAGTGTTGGAGGTGGGGTTGGTTGGGTTTGTGGGGCAAAAATCTTCTTCTTCATAAGATATATAGTCAGTATTCTTATTTTATTTGCTATCTCTGATAATCTCATCAACAATGAATAATCCCACATAGGTATTCTTAATATTCTGCATCTGTGTAATAATTTTGAAATTATGAGAGATGCAGTCGGATAGTTTACTCTTGTGGGATGATAAGTGATCCAGTAATTTTCGAATATAACCTTTTTTAATTATTTTGTTGCCTAGTTCGCGGTATGGATCGAGAGTTTTAGGATCAATTGGTTCGTTGAACTCGATAACTTGAATCTATTGGTGAATTAAATCAATCAGTTAGGCGTAAACATCTTTTTCCCTCCTTTTAGGACCAAGACAACCAGTTTTAGACGCATTTCCCATTTATAATCACAGTAATACGTTGAAATAATTTTAATAATTTGGTATAAAACTTAGTTTTAAAGGTTGCAATAAAAGCATATATGTATTTTCTAATGAGTGAATTCGATGATTTATAATGCTGATAATTTTGAATTTATGAGTTTGAAACTATCAATTGAGGAAATATTAAATCGACTTAAGATCAAGAAGAATTAGATCATGAGAGAAGAAGAAGAGACCAAAGAAAGAATAATGAAGTTTTATGAGAGGTTAAGAGAGCTCATCATGACAAGCGAGAAAGTATCTATGAATGCAATCAATTAACAAATGTTGGATTTTCATTAATAAATAGGAGAATCAGTCAAATATATGAGCAGCAAGAACAAAAGCGGTGATTACTAAAGCGTAGTCAGTAAGATCATGGAACTTTTAGAATGTAAAATTATTGACGGACCTAAAATTGATGAATCTAAACTATAAACACTAATAATAGGAATATACGAAGCCAGGATAACCAATTAGATTGGCAAAATTTAACAATCAGAGCTCATCAATGATTTTCCAGATGCTGTAGAGAGTGATAATAGTTTAGGATTCAAACAATCGATAGGTGACATTGCTATTTAAAAACTACAAGGAGAAAGAGATTATTATCAAAGGAGAGAGCAAGAGCTATTGTCAAGAATCAAATAGTTATAAAATGGAATGGCTCGGAAAGGTATTAACATTAAAGAAATGAGCAGATCCTATCTCGAAGATAAATGCTCGAGGTGGGCTTTAGAACGATTAAAAGAGGAGAAAAAAATACTAGTATAAAAAATAGGGGAAGCTAGCCAATAGGTCATAAAACTAAACAATCAAATGGGCGAACAGCAGCTTTAGATCAAGAAGTTAAGTAGTTTAATCAATGAAATGAACAGTCGCAGTGGAGTGGGCAGTATTATGAAGAACAATAGTACTATTGCCGATTGGTAAGTAAACAAAAAATAAAGACCTGCCGTTTATGAATAAATCAATAATGATAGGATAATCGAACTCGAGTCAAAAAACGAGCAGTTAATGATTTAAATTACCAAATCGATAAAAAAATAAAAAGAGCTATCGGAAAAGAATAACTGGCTCGAGGAACAAATTGAAAACTATTCTCAAGCAATATCGCAGTTGAACGCATAAATAAATGAACTGAAACAACTAAATTTAATAGTCAATCATGATTATGAAATAAGCCTGAGGAGAAAGGCAGTGTTTTAACAAGAGTGCAGCTAATTGAAAAGCCAGTTAAATAAAGTCAGTGAGCAAGTAACAGAAGGGAAAGAAACATATAAAACTGTTATAAACGATTTATAGCAAAAGCAGATAGAGATAGTGGACAAAATAAAAAGAATAGAGCAAACTAAAAGATAGGAAATATCTCTATTAGAATCTCGAGTCAAAGAGATGCAGTTATAAAGATAACATCTTTTGAAAAGGCTCGAAGAAGTAAGTACTAAAAAAGGAGAGGAAATCAATTACAAGCAGCTTTTGAATGAGTAAATCACTCGACTATTAAAATAAAACGCAATCCTGTCTTCCTCCTTAGAATCGAAGTAATAAAGTCTCTTCCTCATCAAATAGTAAAATAATAAAGTATCCGGAGAGTTAAAATAATTACAAAATAAGATAGATCAATCTAAACGATAGTCGGTTCGCTTCAAAAAGCAAAATAAAGATTTGGAGAAGCATATATCGGAACTGTAAAAAAAGAATCGGGATCAAGTCAATCTGGAATATAAAGTGGCTCAGTTAGAGCAGAATTGCATTATGCTTTAATCCTAATTTTTAAAATATAAATAATCTGCAGATAAAAAGATAAGCACTAGTTTAAGATCCATATAAGTTATCAAGGAAAGATTTAGTGTACAGCTGAATGGTATTTTAGGGGATTAATTGAAAGCGAAAGGCAAGAAAGGACAGAACAGATTGGAGGCTATTGAAAAGTATATCTAATAGATGATCAGCTTGTCAAATAAATCTGCCTTAATTAAACAGTTAAAAGAGGAAAATCGATTGCTAAAAGAAGGAAAAGATGCTAAATCAGTGCCAAAGAAAGTTAAGTGCCTATTTACAGAATAAACAGTGATTGAATTATAAAATGGACTGTGGACAATGGCAACCAAAATACTAGAAGAGCGGCTTAAATCCGAAAAGGATTTGTTTGATTTACAGCTAAAAGAGCTGAAATAGACTATTGCCAAGTAGTAAATGCAAAAATTAGGCTTGCAGCAATAACTTTAAAGATAAAAATAAAAAACAGCTTCTTTAAAATTACAGCAAAAATAATAAACTTCTAATGAAGATATGACCAAAACAATAAAGCAGAACGAATAAAGGCTCTAAAAAATGTAGGCATAGCTTAGAGGAAACAGAGCCATGATTCGTAAATTACAAAGTTAGATCTATGAGGACCAATCTGAAATTAAAATAAAAAGATAACTAGCATTGGGCTTAAAAAAATAGTGCAAATAAAAAGAAGATATCATTAGATAATTACAAAGCGAGTTGACCATTAATCAGGAGGAACTATAGAAACTCAAAAGAGGTGCAAAGGAGATGAATAAAAAAGAGAGTATGTTCAAATAGATAAAGGATAAGCAAGTGCAACTGGAATAAAGAAATGGGGCTCAAAAGAAGACGATTTAAACTTTGGAATAAAAAGTAAAAATGCTAAGTAAGCAATTAGACAAGAAATAATCAATTCTAAAAGAACTACGATCCATTGAGGATAAATAAAACAAGACTAGATAAGAGGAAAAAACTCAATAAACAAATGAGACTATCATAGAACAGAGGGAATATATCCGAAGAATGAAAGCTGAAGTGGATAGAAAGGATGAGATCATTAAAAATTTGAAAGGAAAGGCGGAGACAAGATCAAAGGAGCTTTAAACTATTCAATCAACCAATGAAAGAGAAATCTAAAAAAATAGAAAGTAACTGGAGACTGTTTAAAGGAAGCTATAAGCCTCTAAAATCACAGCCAAAAAATAATAATCTAAGAATTACTTTCTAGCAATTGCTATCAAGAAAATTTATGAGTATTGTTCAAATTTAAACATTAGGGAATAACAAACGGCCAATAATAAAAAAAGATAGTCCACTCAATATTTTAGCGGATCATCGGCCTCGTCACATGCCTTAAAATCTATCACTCCCATCAATACAAAAACAATACCGCATTATGAAGGTTTAGCTATACTTAACCTTTCCACTGAAGATTTGATGGACTTCCAAAGTGAGCCCACAGGCGTCAGCAAGATCCATGCAAATTTTTAAAGTTACGAAATTGCGAGTCCGATGATCAATAAGAGAAAGATATAGAGTTAATAGCTTCTGCTTCAGGGTCTATAATAACTATAAAAATTACTGAGTTTAAAATAAATAGATACAAATACAATAATAAATCTTTTTAAGCGGGTTCTGTAAAAATGATAAGTGCCTTCAGTTTGTGTTTATGATTTTGTTAAATTATCTATCAAATTGAATTTTGCAAGAGTTTATAATAATTAGCAGGATGGAGATAAATTGGAATGATTAATATTAGTAACATTCAGTCATTGCAATATAAATCTAAGAGGATGAAGAACATAATGTGCATATCAAGGAAGATAAATAATCGCAGGGTGTCCTCAAAAATATTAAAAAAAGCAGTTTTGATTAAGATTAGATATCAGGGACATTTACTGGGCTGGGCTAATCTTTTTCAGATTTTAATACTTCTCAAGCAGATGCTGAGCTTTATGATGATCTGAATTAAAAGAAGAAATAAACTTAATAGTCTGAATTTGAGCAGAAACGCAATATGTATAAAAAAGGTAACAATCAAATCTTCCCTTTAATTAAAATAAACTTCAGAGTATCTACATACTATTTATAATCAGATGAATGCAGCATATAAGTTAATCATGAATCACTTCAAAGATTATCCGATTAATTTTTCAAGCGATAATTATTTATTCCATTGTTTACTTTTTAGAGGCTTAATGAATGGGAAGCAGATAATAATAGCAATAGAAATATGTTATAAAATCACTCTCATAAACATTTTCGAATTTATTTAGAAAGATATGTTCAATATCTCAATGAAAAATATCCTAAGTAGTTTCATTAAATTATTAAAAATTTTATGAAAATTCCACAAAACGCCTCGGATAGAAAATAGGAGACAAGATCAATATTCTCTATTTTGAGCAAAAATGTTTCGTGGGTCGTTTAGAATATAAAGAGCTTCATCACGACTCCGAAATCATTAACATTAAGAAATGCTCTTTTATCAAAGATAAACTCAATGAACTAAGCAAAGGATTATTGCTAATTTTATAAATGCTCCAAATATGCCATCGAAACAATTACTAACAGTATATAACTAACTTGGAAAAATTTAGCAGAAACAGAGCTTTTATTAAGCTTTTAAGCGACAGAGGACTATTGCGCAAAAAGGACATAAGAAAATACTTCAATTAAATTCAAATAAGTTTGGAATAAATATCAGTAAAAAATGAGAATTGATAAAGCCGAGTTTCAAAAGACACACATGAACGAACTTAATATTTGATGAATTGAATATGTTAGCAATATAACTACATTTCCAGATAAAATTTTGTACGTTCCATATTAATTATTACGAAGCAAGAATATGATTTGCAAATTTGTACAGCTCAACACATACATATATCATCTATGATGAAATCTTTTAAGATCCCTTTTATTTCTACTCAGAGTATTATCTAAATATCTTTTCATCTCATTTATATCCTCTTCTTCCGCTATTTATTGCTGCTAGTAGCGACCATATGAATATTGAATCTATTCAGCAAGACTGTTCAGGGCCCTACCATATTTTTTACTTGTCTATAAATTTTTCCTCTATTCGTCCGTCATATTCTCTGCAAATTAATTGATTTTTGACATGAGTTTGGCTTTAATTCCTCTCTTCCTAAAGGTAAAAGATTATTTCAATAGTTATTGCTTCGATTTGTTCTTTTTTTTATTCATATGAGGTACACAAAGCATATTCTCGTCATTGTCGTCATAATATTCACAGATATTTTCGTCACAAGTAGGATGATTTTCTTTTTATTAATATGAAAATTTGGAAGGAGTAATTGTTACGTTATAATTTGAAAATTCATTAAATTTTATACCTTATTTGCAAGTGGAACCGAATCGAATATGGTTATAACTTTTGCCAAAATGTTGTTTTAAAGTAGATTTGGTTGTTGTCCTCACAAAAGTGGGTATTTTAAATTTTTCCCTTACATTTTCTTTGCGATAAGTCTATCTTAATTGTTTATCCTTTTTAGAGGCCCATTTCTCTTTATGTTCCTGCTCGAGTATCATGTGTAGATATGAGCATATCTTATGAAATAATTTGGTATTCTAAACCTTTTTTGGTTCCCTTGATAAATCCTACATTTATCTATCAAACTTTTCTTGCAAAAAATAAATCTATTTCCTTTTGATATCCTTTCTGAGAATATCAATGAGATCAAGTTTGTCACTAAGTCGATTATTCTCCAAAGCTTCAAAAAATTATCGAAAATTGGTGTCTTCCAACAGTTCATCATTTGAATAACTAAGTTGATCCTTTAAGAAAGAAATTACTTCTTCTCTCTTGATTTATTATTGCTCGTAGCGTTTATTTAAGATGGGGCCGAGTTCTTATTTTATCTTCATTTGCAGTGTTTTTGGCAATATTTCAGGAAGCTACTAATTATACTCGATGTCTCCCATGTGGTCGTTGGTTTTATTGATATTCAGAGGCAAATTGTTAATGATATCCATAATGTTAATATACGACTATACTTTCTTGAAATTTTTAAAAAGATTACTGACTCTACTATTTTCTCTTTTTACTTGTTTTTTCTTCAAAATTTACTTATTGCAGTACTCCTCAGCAAAATTATCATGCTGACTATTAATAATTTGTCTCTCCTTCTGCTCTTTGACCAGTCTGCGAATATGTTCATAAAGATTACTGTCAGTCATATATATTGATTCCTTCTATTATTATTCATGATGAAAATAGAAACATCGGAATTAACAATTAATATATAAATAAACATCATTTATTTCATAGCTGATGCGATTATTTATGATGATCCTCTTTTAATGACGACATTAACTTATGCCGAATAAACTACTAAACGATTATTAGTTATTTGTGAGTGTTGAACTCAGTTGGAGAGTATTTGCTAAGCAAGGTGCTTTCGTAGTCTTTTTGCTATCGATTATCAATGTTCTAAATGTCTTTGAAGACAAGAGATAGCAATGATAGTAAGATATTATCTGGATAAGATTTTATTAAATATTCCTTTTTGCCTTTTTAATTTAATTCGAACAGATATAAAAAGAAGAATTTTATCTATTTATACACAGATTTAAGATCCGCTTTAATCAGAGCTTCCTTAATTATTTGACTGTATTTAATCTTTTATTCTGAACCTAAAACTCTGAAATTAGCATATAGAACAACAAAAAATTACACAAATTGTTTTTCATTCAGCTGTATGACATAGTTGAGAGTCGTGTCAAACTAAATTAAACTCTAAAATAATTTATTTTATGAGTAATGATTTCGAGCAAGACCACTCATAATGGCGAACAAATGTTCAAAAGGTATCTTTCCATGCTTGGCAGAGACAAATTGTTGAAACTAAAGCCAAATCTATTTGCTTCCAGTTTTGTATTTATGCAATATGTGAAGCAAGCTGATTATTTATCCGTCTTGGAGAGATTTGCTTGCTATTTTTTATATAATTCCTTTTTATAATTGTTGCACTCCCTATATATTTCCCAATTATAACAGGTTTATCACTGCCATTAGTAAATATTTGTTGTTCAACTCTTTTTGAGCAGATACTATCATTTACTCGGCCAAAGTCACGAATTGACCCCTTCTCTTTATTTGACGAAAAATACTAAGCAGACGAACGATGCTTTCAATTGGCATCGCTTCAATTTTGCTGCAGCATGATTCATCAATTTTTATCAGTTAATTGGCACTTAATAACGATCCAACACTGCGAAGAGCTGAGGCCATCTCATCAATATTTTTTGATTCGCATAATTTAACTAATTAGTATCCTACTTTTTTAATGAAATAAGATGGAAATTCTTAAATTTCTCCTGAGTTTTTTCCAAAAGTGTTTATCTTATAGTTTTAGAGAAAGGATTTAACGAATAACTGAGGAGGATTTGTCATTCCTAACTGATAGGCAAGCGATAATAGAATTGGCATGAGAGAAAAGTCCATTGTCTTTAATTATCTAAAATAAATGCTCAGTCGAGAGGTCAGTTATTAGTTGAGAGTGAGCTAGTTTAACTCAATTTTTTTAGCAATAAAAGCCAAATCGATATCTCGAACTTCATTTTTATTGCTTTCGAATACTTCAGCAACATCTCGACCGTATGAACTCCAATCAAAATGATGAATTTTTTGATCATTCGATTTTGCTGATTGGTGAAGCGGATTTGGTTTCTGAGAGTGATTCAGTTTTTAAGATTTGTGAGACTTGCTATCTTTGATTGATTTTTATCTATTTTATTGTTTAACATTTTTTTTGTGAGCAATCGCTGCTCGATAAGCATAAGTTATATGAATATTTTTTAATTGCTTGAGGCAAAGGTTTATCATCATGATTATAATTATTAATTGAGATCGATTCAATTTTGATGAGTTTATATTTCAAACAAATTATGATTTTTTTCATTTATATCCTAATTTGGGTTTTATGTTCAAATTTAGGCTTAAAATTTATAAAAAAAGGAATTATATTATAATAATTAATGTTAATTGCAATTATAATTTGATTATTCTTTGACTAATTT
>Ga0302268_1000781_pt1 | contig 19635 bp, 16 predicted proteins | sample III_Bog_E2_1_FD_194554 | JGI IMG/M metagenome (GOLD analysis project Ga0302268, IMG submission 194554) | Peat permafrost microbial communities from Stordalen Mire near Abisko, Sweden - III_Bog_E2_1 | ecosystem: Environmental > Terrestrial > Soil > Wetlands > Peat | place: Sweden: Abisko... | reverse complement strand
TTAATGTTAATGGTGGACCGAATGGAATTGTTATTGGCACCTCCGGAGGCAGTATAAACACTACTAAAATTGCCACAAAATTCGCGCCAAACGGCGCAACGGCAGGCGGTGCCGGTACTATAAGCGCAACATTAACGCCTAATTTTTATTTGACAGCAACTAATTATACAACCTGCGCATCAAGCGCGGTTTCTTTATCTGTTACGGTTAATGGTACCGCTCCTTCAGGGCTTTCCATTAATTGGTACACGGTGGCTGCCGGTGGCACATCAGTTTTTACCGGTAATCCTTATGCTATAACAGCTCCTTCAACCGCAGGAACTTATACCTATTACGCGGGAACTTGTCCCGGTACTTATAGAATTCCAATTATAGTAACCGTTAATTCAGCGAGCGGTCCTGTTCTTTCTATCAGTGCTACAAAAACAACTACTTGTGCCGGTTCAAGCGATACGCTTAGTGTAAGTGGCGCGAACACCTATACATGGAGTGCTAATGCGGGTAGCGCTTTAACAAATTCTGTTATAGTAACCCCGAATTCTACTACTGTATATACGGTAACCGGTGCCACCACCTCAGGAGCTTGTGCGGGAGTAAGCACAAACACTATAAGCATTACGGTAAATAATGCCCCAACCATAACCATTACGCCCACAAGCAATACGTTGTGTTCAGGCTCAAGCGCAACACTTACCGCAACCGGCAGCGCAAGTTCTTATACATGGAGTAGCAATGCGGGTAGCGCAACCACAAATTCCGTTTCTGTTTCTCCAAATAGTAATACAACCTATACCGTAACGGGAGCAAATGGCGTTTGTACAGCTACACAAACTACAACAATAAATGTTACCGCAACACCAACGGTTAGCATTGCTTCTACCACTACAGTAGTATGTAACGGAGCAAGCACCACTTTTACGGCAAGCGGCGCAACAACAACCTACTCTTGGAGTAACGGTGCGACTACAAATACAATTTCTGTTTCTCCAACAAGCAATACCACCTATTCGGTAACGGGATATAACGGAGCTTGCCCGTCAACAACACAAACTATCGCTGTAACAACCGATGCGGGTCCGACAAAAGCTGATTCTGTATTAAACTCAGCATCCTGTGGGTTGTCTAATGGAGATTATGTAATCAATTCTGTAACCGGAGGTGTTTCGCCATATCAAATTAATTTTAATGGAACGGGATTTACAGCTATCCCGTCTTTTCCTGATACAGTAAAAAATCTGTCGGGAAATACGTACCCTGTTATTATTAAAGATGGCTTGGGTTGTGCATATACAACTACAGTTACCATTGGAAACGCCTCTGTTATTTCTAAAATTGATTCGGTTGTTACAAACGCGAATTGTGTTCCTGCAAACAGCGGCATTATTACTATTAATTCCATTACCGGAGGAACAGCGCCTTATCAGGCAAGCATAAACGGGGGCCCGTATAATGTGATAGCATCTTTTCCTTATTCTTTTAATAACCTGACAGCAGGAACTTATACAGTAGGGGTAGAAGATAATTCACACTGCCCTCATGTGTCAATTATTACTGTGGGTACTAATGGAATTACTTCAGCATCAATTACTCCGTTGCCCGATACTTGCCATAAACAGGTAGGAACAATTACGGTATCTAATGTGGTTGGCGGAACAATGCCTTATAGCTACGCTTTAAATAGCGGAACGTACCAAACAGCAAATACATTTACTGCTTTAGCCGCAGGGATAGATACTGTTAAAATACAAGACAATACTACCGGTTGTGTTTATACTCGAACCACTACTATTGCGGAAACAGGAAGCGCTGTAACACCAACTATTACTGCAAGTGGACCGGTAACATTTTGTCAGGGAGGAAGTGTAACATTATCGTTAAGTAATGCATCTTCATTAACATCGTATACTTGGAGTACAGGCGTAACCACTCAATCCATAACGGTAACTACCGGAAACGCGACCTATTCTGTGACGGCAACCTCAACAACGGGTTGTATGGCAAATTCCGATACTGTTAGAGTAACGGTTATTGCTACGCCAACTATATTGGTTAACAACCCCTCTACTATCAATATTTGTTCAGGGACATCCGCAACACTAACGGCAAGTGGCGCAACGAATTACACATGGAGTCCACCTAGCGCTTTAAGTGGACTTTATAGCGGAACCGTTATTGCAACACCTTCACTTACCACAACATATACTGTTTTTGGAAATTGTTCCTCAACCAATACGGTTATTGTAAGTGTAAGTAATCCCCCTACCGTAAACGTAAACTCATCTCCATCATCATCTGTTTGTCCTGGAAATTCTACAACACTAACGGCTACCGGTAGCGCAGCAACCTATAGTTGGAGTGCTAATGCCGGAAGTCTTACTACTAATACCGTTGTCGTTACTCCTTCGGGAAACACAACTTATACTGTTATCGGAAACCCCAATGATTGCCCGTCTAATAAAATAATTACCGTAGGTGTTTACACCCTTTCTCCTCTATCTATCTCGTCTTCTACAAATACGGTTTGTATGGATAGTTCGGTTGCGTTAGTTGCTTCAAATAACTTAGCTTCGTATACTTGGTCTCCAGCCGCAGCCACGTCGTCTTCGGTAAATATTGTTAGCCCCACCGCTACAACAGTTTATTCTGTAACAGGTATAGATGGCAATAATTGCCCTTATATTGCCGCTACTGCAACTATAACGGTAGTATCATGCGTAACCTACACCATTACAATTCCCAATGTATTCTCGCCTAATGGAGATAATATCAACGATAACTTTGAAGTTAAGGCAACCGGCGTTAATAGTTTAACCTGCGATATATATGACCGTTGGGGATTAAAACTATATTCCTTTAATGGTTTAAGTGGTTGGGATGGTACAGGAAAAGGCGGCAAAGAACCCGATGGTACTTACTTTTATGTGATTCTAACAACAGATAATACCGGAGATAATCACAAGTACAACGGGTTTGTGCAATTGATTAGATAAATCGCCCTTTAAGCGAGGTGTTAAGATTACTTAGTAAGTAATTGTTTTACAATTTCAGAAACAACTTTTCCATCCGCTTTTCCCGCAAGCGCTTTAGTAGCGGCACCCATTACCTTACCCATATCGGCAGGAGATGTCGCACCAACCTGTGCAATTACCTTTTCTACTTCCGCTTTTATTTCTTCAGCAGAAAGTTGTTTAGGCAGGTATGCTTCTATCACATCAGCCTGCGCGATTTCTACTTCAGCTAAATCAGCACGGTTTTGTTTGGTGTATATCTCGGCCGTTTCACGGCGTTTTTTTACTTCTTTCTGAAAAGCTTTGGTAGCGCTTTCTTCGGTTAAGCCCTCGGGCGAGGTTTTTAATAATAACACGACTGATTTCATGGCACGTAAAGCGTCTAACTTTTTAGCGTCTCGTGCTAACATAGCTGTTTTAATATCGGCATTTAATTTTTCTTCTATCATGATTTTTATTTAAGGAGCATCAAAATTACAATATTTTTTGCCACAGATTTCGTAGAGTTATTGATGTTGTATTAGGTATTAGCGTAAGCTGACGGAACGCCCCTAATTACTTCCTAATCAGGGTAGTGGTATTTGCCTGAGCAGTGGGCATTATAACTACTTCATTAATGTTTACGTGCGGCGGGCGAGAGGCTATCCAATAAATGGTTTCGGCAATATCTTCGGCAACTAAAGGTTGTATGCCTTCATAAACCTTTTTGGCTCTGTCTTCATCTCCATGAAAACGAACAATGCTAAACTCGGTTTCTACCATGCCCGGATTAACAGAAGATACCTTTATATTGTGTGGCAACATCTCTATACGCATGGCTTTGGTTAGAGCATCTACTGCAAACTTGGTAGCGCAATACACATTCCCATTGGGGTACACTTCTTTACCTGCAATAGAACCCATGTTAATGATATGTCCTTTTTTACGGGTAATCATCCCCTCGGCAATTTGTCGGGTAATGTATAGAAGTCCTTTTACGTTGGTGTCTATCATTACATCCCAATCGGCGGTATTGCCTTCTTGCAGAGTAGCCAGTCCGGCAGAGAGTCCGGCGTTATTTATTAATACATCTATGTTTTTAAATTGAGCAGGCAAAGAAGCTATATTGCTTTTTACTTCATCCGCATTGCACACATCAAAACAAAGGGTGTGTACATTAATATTGTAAGCCGTTATTAATTCTTCGGCAAGAATTTGCAAGCGTTCCTTTCTTCTGCCTGTAATAACCAAATCATATCCGTTCTTAGCAAATATCTCTGCGCTTGCTTTGCCAATGCCTGCGGTGGCCCCTGTAATGAATGCAATCATGTTCTTGAGTTATAAAGTCTTTTTAGCGAGTTTGCTCTTTCTGTATCCGTAACTAAAATAAACTACCAAACCTATTGCCAGCCATGTGGAGAACCATTTCCAGTTGGCGGCTTCCATGCCGGTAAGTAAATAACAACAAGAGAGCAATCCTAATACAGGTATAAGTGAAAGGTTCTTAATGAATGAAAAAACAGACAACAGAATACATAAGATAAAGAACACAATCATAGGGATGTTTCTTTGTGCGTTATCTGCTGTAATCTCAAACATATCTTTTATATAACCTGAATTAAAATATTGCAACAAAGCGAAAGAAATAAGCAGCAACATAGGCATTATCCATTTGGCATTTATGTATGGTAATTTGAATTTGCCTTTGGTTTCAACTTCATCATCTGTTCTTCTAGGTAACATCAATATGCCACCGCATACCAATACAAAAGCAAACAAGGTGCCTATGCTGGTAAAATCGAGAACAAACTTTTCGTCGGTAAAGAATAAAGGAACACCTACTACAAAGCCCGTAACAATAGTGGCAAAGCCGGGTGTTTTATATTTAGGATGAATAGATGCAAAACGTTTGGGCAACAATCCGTCTCTGCTCATGGTCATCCAGATGCGTGGTTGTCCCATTTGGAAAACAAGCAGCACGCTGCTCATGGCAATTACCGCCGCCGTAGAAACAATAAACAACATCCACTTAACACCTTTTATTTTAAATATCTCGGCAAGCGGGTCGCTAACACCAAGCAAGGTATAAGAAGCCATGCCCGTTAGTACCAAGCACAAAATGATAAACACCACGGTACAGATGATAAGCGAGTAAATCATTCCGCGGGGTAAATCGCGTTGCGGGTTTTCGCACTCTTCGGCTAAGGTAGATACGGCATCAAAACCAATGTAAGCAAAGAAAACACCCGATACCGCTGTCATAACTCCACCAAAACCATTAGGCATAAACGGATGCCAGTTATCCATATCAATATAAAAAACACCAACTAAAATGATTAAAACAATAATGGCCAGTTTAATGATAACCATAGCATTACTAATGTTACGCGATTCTTTAGTGCCTATATAAACCAACCAGGTAATAAGGATATTGATAAGCACAGCCGGCAAATCAAAAATAATGCGCAGTCCATTCATTTGTGGAGCTTCCATCCATGCCGTGAAACCTTCTGTGGCAGTTTTATTATCCAGAAAAGCACGATGGGCTTCTTTATAATTAATGGTAAGCCACGAAGGAATATTTGCACCCATAGCTTCCAGTAGATTAGTAAAATAACCGCTCCACGAAAAAGCAATGTAAATATTACCGATAGAATATTCCATCAACAAAGCCCAACCAATTATCCAGGCAAATAACTCTCCGAATGTAACGTAGGCATACGTATAAGCACTCCCCGAAACAGGCACACGCGAGGCAAACTCGGCATAACACATGGCGGTAAAACCACAGGCAATGGCACAAATGATGTATAGAAAAATTACAGCCGGACCACCCGAATAACAAGCATTACCAATAGCGCTAAACGTGCCTCCGCCAATAATGGCAGCAATGCCAAAAAATGTAAGGTCTTTTACACGCAGCACTTTGTTCATGCTATGGTGCTCGGCAGACGCATCACCATGCAACAGAATTTCGGTAGCCGATTTTTTTCTAAATAGTGTTTTAAGGTTCATTAAAGAGAGCAAATATAGAATTATTTTGGGCGTTCCGCTTGATTACAAGCGGCGGGCTTTTCACTGCAATCTTTTGTCGATTACAACAAAAGGATTTCCGTTGCAATCCCTCGCAAAACAAAGTATTAATATATTGTACTATGTCTTGAAGATATTTGCACGATGATATATTAAATAATTTTCTCGTCCTTCAACTGGAAGCATTGGATATTTCTTTTCATCTGCTATATTCAACTTTGAACAAGTCATTTTAGAAAGCCAAGGCGATACTCTCATTTCCTTTTTATCCGTAAAGGTTATAAAACCTCTATCAAAAAGGAAGTCATAAGTAGGAGTGAACATAAAACCATTCTTAGGGTCTAATTTTTCTTTTTCTCCTGATGCAACCCATGGTTTGATGTGACTCGCAATTAACAACCTAAACGTCTGCTTGTATTCTTTCGTGTTTAATTATGATGCAAACCCTTGATTGATTTTTCGGCTCTATATTGAGTTAAAAATTTTGAATCCGAAAGGAATGTTCTTGAAATTCCTGAATCTATAATATAATTGCTTATTGCATCTGATATTGATTTGGCTCTCACATTTCCTTTGTGAACCTCATTCTTGTATATTGCAAATAATGTTTTTGCCTTCATTTTCTAAAAATATTTTTTTGATGATAATTTAAAAATTCTAAACTAGGTAAAAATCTCTTAGGCATTTGTATTTCTTTTCTCTCAAAATCAAGAAAGAATTTTTGAATATTTATTTCCTTTTTAAAATCTATGATTGATTTAGAAATCATTAACTTATATTTTTCATCAATTCCTATGTATCCTTTATCAAACGCTTTGTCGTGAATAGAATTTAAACATAATCCATTCGCAGGATTTAACCTATTCTTTTCGTCTTTTGCCCAAGGAACAATATGGCTTGCAACAAGTAAATCAGTAATTGATATTCCTGTTATGCAGCACTTATTATTATAAGATGCTAAGACAGCACTTCTAAAAAATGATTGATTAACCCTCACTTTCACAATAGCATCTTTTACCTTTCCTTCTTTTAGTTCAAATTCCTCTTCAACTATAATATCAATCTTTTGTTTTAGGAATTTCGACAAAAGCATTTCACTTTCAAAAGCAAGTTCTTCCCAGTTATTATAGAATTCCTCGAAAACCTTTTTATCCAATTTGCCAGCATTAGCTGCCCCTTTTATACTTCTTTCTTTCAAGGTTGGGTCAAAGCTGGCAAAGTTTGCAAGTTTCCAGGATACTGCTGATGGAGTTCTTCCAATAGCAGTAGCAAGTTTTATGATTAAAGGATGTCGATAGTTTATTTTACTGAAGGGAATTTTACAGTATAAATTAAAAGCAACTATAAGCTCATCTCTTGTCCAATTTTCTCTTGCCATACTTTATTTAACTCCGTAGGAGTTTTATATTAATAGTAAATATATTAATTATAGTTCAAACCCCATAGGGGTGATATCTCATTCAATCCAATCAAAAACATATTTTTCATCATATTCAATTTTATATGATTTTAAAAAATCAAAATACTCTTGTTTAAATGATTGTTTCTTGTGATGTGTTTCTTGATTATCTATATAAGCAATTACTTTATCTAACTGAGATTGTGAAACTGAAAATGAACCAAAGCCTTCTTGCCATTGAAATTTACCCATAACAAAACTCTTTGTATTTATCCATTTTGAGGAACTCGCTTTAATGTCACGCATTAAATCAGAGAGTAAACAACTTGGTTTAATACTTACTAAAATATGAATGTGGTCAGGCATTCCATTTATTGCATATACTTTTTGCTGATTATTATTTACAATACCACAGATGTATTTATAAAGCTCATCTTTCCATTTGGTATTGATTACATTTTCTCTGCCTTTGACGGCAAATACAAGGTGAATGTATATTTGAGAAAATGTATTAGCCATTTAATATCGCTCCTACGGAGCTTAGGTTTAGGTTATATGATTTACTATTACGATTAATCCCCTACGGGGATTTTCATATAAAGATGCAACTTTCATTTAGTTTCTTATTCCAAAACCTTAAAACTTTCCACCCATCTTTCAACAAGTGTAAATTTACCTCTTTATCTCTTTCTATATTCCTTTCAATTTTAGTTATCCAAAAATCTTTATTGCTCTTGTGATCATGTTTTCTAATATCCCAATCTTTACCATGCCAAAACTCGCTATCTACAAAAATTGCAATCTTAATTTTTTTAAACGTAAGGTCTGGTTTCCCATAAACACTTTTGTCGTTTTTTCTATAACGATATCCTCTCGCAAATAATGCTTTAGCTAAGGCAGTTTCAATTTTTGAACCTGTTGCTTTAACCGCCTTCATGTTCTTTTTGCGCTGTTCTTTGTTAAGCTTATCCACATTGCAAAATTAAAGACTTATTTGATTTTTAAATCAACCCTCTTTCTTTAGCAATATAAATAGCATGGCGGGGTTGTTCGGCGTGTAGTTTTATTACACAGTTGCGTATATGGGTTTTCACGGTTTGGTAATTAATAAAAAGTTTAATGGCTATTTGCTTTGCTTGAAGTAGTACATATAGTTTTAGTGCCTCCAATTCGCGCAGGCCTTGTAACGGAAAGCCTGACGGCGAGCTTATTTCAAGCCCCTGGAACGCCCATACTTCGACAAGCTCAGTATCACAAAGGAAAGTATAAAAGGAATTGCGTTATTTAATGCCAGCCGGCTTATGTATAGCGTGGCGCAGTTTTTCTGTATCTACCAGTAAAAGCCCGCACATTAATAAAAATGGCATGATGGGTACTTTATACCGTACAATGGCACCTGCTACCGGAGTTGTGTAGCCAATGAGTAATAAAATTACCAGACAAATAAATAAGCATAAGGCAAATAGGTTTCGGTTGTAGTCTTGCTTTCTAAACCATACACAAATAATGAGGAATAGTATTACACAGGCATTTTCTACGGCAGAGAATTTCTCTAAAAAAGATTTGGAAGAAAACAGACTTGGTTTGCATAAACTGTTATAAAGCGCAAAGGGTGCTGTCTTTATGAGCGAGAAAACAGTAGGGTCTAACCTTGAAATATGGATGGTGCTGCCTGCAATGGGTAAATCCCACACGAGATGATAACTTGCGGTATCGGTGCTGTTGTTGGTGTAAAGGGTATCGTTGAGGTCTTCATTTGTCCAATACATATACCTGCTTCCGGGTTTTATCTTGAAATTATTTTTTGAGAGGGTATCTAAATACACTTTCTTATCGGGGTCAATCCGTACAAAGTATTTATCGTTCTGAATAAAAACTCCTCCTTTAGAAACATTAATAAAATCACGTTGTTTAAGCGAGAAGGTTTCTAATAGATTATCTTCTAAAAAGAAATTAGAAAACAGCAGTCCTGCAAAAAAAGCTACTACATAAACGCCAGTATAAAATAAAACAGGGCGTTTAATGCTAAACCTATTTACACAATAAAAACAAATCAATGCCGGAACAACCGCCAGCAACAAATAGTTTTTATTAATGAGGATAAAATATAGCGAGACAATCAGACAAACAACATTCAGAAGAATATGTTTCTTACGAATAAATATGTTAAAGAAACCATAAAACAAAAAGCCTAAAGCGCAAAGTAAAAGACCTTCTTTTAAAACGCCTGAACTCCAGAATAAAACAGATGGCACTAAAAACATAATGGCAAACAACAGCTTTTCTTTATTCGGGAAATAACCTAAAAAGGTTTTGTATAAAGCTGTTAGCCCCAGCAAACAAATAAAGCAGATGAAAATGGTATGCACATGAAAAACCCCGAAGGAAAACAGCATCACCAAGGCATTGAAACGAATAATAGTATGGTTATCATTATACGTGCCGAAATCATAATGACGATACCAGTGATTCATTTTATTATAATAGGTTTCATCAAAATAGGTATTGTCATTCCCAATACCTGTTAGCATTTTCAGGTAATCCATATAATGATGGTTTTCAACACCAGAGAACATAATTTCCGCATCATCATAGTATTTAAAAACATCTGCCGTTTGTCTGTCGGGGTAATAATGGGTGTAAATCCATGTAAGCGCAAAGCCCGCCGCAATTTTTAAAATAAAAGCAGCCGCGAAGTATCTTGCGTTAATGCCGGTGTTTTTAAAAAAAGGCAATAGAAAAATAAGTGTGCAGAATAAAAGCAGATAAACACCCGTTAGTATCATGCGTTTTGCGGGCTGTAAAAATTATCGTGTTTTATCTCCATAAAATTTTCAGGATTTAAGGAAGGTTTAAACCCAAACCGGGTATATAAACCATGCGCATCTCGGGTACTCAAACAAAAACGGCGCAAGCCTTGCAAATCGGGATGAGAAAAAATAAACTCCATCAGTTGTTTGGATAGACCTTTGCCCCTGTGTGCTTCTAAAATAAACACATCAGCCAGATAAGCAAAGGTGGCATGGTCGGTAACCACGCGCGCAAAGCCTATTTGCGTTTCTTTATAATACATACCAAAGCAAAAAGAATTATCAATGCTTTTTTGCACCACGGCTAAAGGAATGTTCTTAGCCCAATAGCTTTTAACCGAAAGGTACTGATGTATTACCGCTACCTGCAATTTACTTTTATCGGTTGAAATGTTGTAATCTTCCATATTAATTCGTTGAAACCAACGCTACATACTTTCCGTTTGTACTAATGGCAAAGCGGGTTAATTTTTTTACGCCAAAAGCAGCAAAGTCTGCCAGCTCTACCCACACTTTGGTATCTGCACTGTAGCGAAATAGTTTAGTTCCTTCTGACTTTAATAAGCCCAGAGTGGCGTGCCAAATATAATCCTGGTTAGCACTTAAATTATCTAACGCAAACAAGCTTGCTTTTCGTATGCGGGTATCATAAATATATACCTCATTTTGTTTTTCTTCGTGGATTACATAAAAGAATGTAGTGGGGCTTATTTTTTTGAATGACCTGGTAGGGTTATCGCACAACCAAACATCCTGATTGGTTTTTATGTTTAACGCGTGCAGCGAGTGCGGTTTAGTTAATTTATAATACAAAATACTATCCTTGCCCAGCCAGGTGTAGTAACCCACCGAATCTGTCTGCTGACTAAGACAAGATTTATTGCTTCCCTTCAGCACATCAAAAAGCCAGATGCGCTGCGTAGAATCTTCTTCTACCATCACTACCGAAAACTCGTTCTTGCCCGGCACCATGTTTGCCGAATACTCGCTGGTGTTGGTTATGCTAAGTCGCTTTATTTCTTTCTTGCTCAGGTTATACGAGCATATATGTGTTTTGATGTCGCTTTCTATATCCGAAGTAAAGTATATCTCCTTATCGTTGTTTACAAAACAAGGCTGGTTGTTGTAGCCCTTGTGGGTGCTTATCTTTTTGGCAGCTTCCACCTTTAGCAGGTTGCCTTTTATTTCTACCTCAGTCAAAAACAATTCGGTTTCGGGTAGTTGGGCAAAACAAAAGGAATTAAGAAGTAATAAGTTAAAAGTTAAAAGAAGAAGTGCTTTTAACTTATTACTTTTAAATTTTAACTTCGTATTCATACTCGGTGTACTCTTTTAAAAATCTTGTGCAGCACAAATGCAATGATGGTGCCCAGCAGCGCCCCACTAAACAAATCGAACGGATAATGCACACCCAGGTAAATACGGGTGTAACACAGTATAAGCGCCCATAAAAAGAAACTTAGCCTGAGCCATTTGGTAGAAGAAGCCTCCAGCAAAAAGAACAGAAAAAAGGCTACGGCAAAGGAGTTAGTAGCGTGTGATGAAACATAGCCATACTGCCCTCCGCGGTAATTATCAACCACATGTACTTTATCTTTCAGTTCTAAATTGTGTGTGGGTCGGTAGCGCTTTACCGAATCTTTTATTAAAACAGAACTTCTATCGGCAGCAAATAATAACACCACTACAAAAACCAGCACCAGAGCTATTTTAAGTTTGTATAGTTTATATGTTTCAAAAATCCACCAGGCAAAAAGGGGTACCCATACCCAGGGCATGGTAAGGTAAGGTATTATCTTATCTAAAAAAGCGGTATGAAAACTATTGCCAAATAGCAACAGTTGTTGGTCTATTTTCTCTAAATAATCAAACATAATTACGCCCTAAAGTACGGATGTTTTTAAAATAGAAAGAGGATTTTTTATCTTCATTTAGCTCGTTGTTTTTGTTTTAATAGCCTCGCTGAACATTCGTTTCTTTGCTTGCCCAAAGAAACGAAGCAAAGAAAGTGCCCCACGAAAGCCAACCTAAAGCTTTTCTTGGCGCACGGGCTGCCCTGCTCTGCCCAGAAAACTTTCCGTTCGCACCTTTGGTCTTGACTTTTTGTTTCTTTTTCGTCAGGGAAAAAGAAGGGGATTTATACAGACTTTTAAAATAGAAACAGGTATTTTTAAGATATGCAAAAAACTGTATATTTGCCGCCCGAAATGGCGAGGTAGCTCAGTTGGTGAGAGCGCAGGATTCATAACCCTGAGGTCGGGAGTTCAATTCTCCCTCTCGCTACTCCGCAGGAAAGCATCTCATTTTTGAGATGCTTTATTTTTTTATCCCCGCCAAGAGCCTTGCTATTTCTACAAAGTAAGGCAACAGCACTATTTATTTGGGGAGTTCGATATGCTTTATTCTCAAAAATCAGTTTTTCGGGGAATATCGAACTCACTATACGCTGTTTAATCGCTGTTCCCTTTGTAGTGTAGTATTTATCAATGTTTTGGATAATATCTAAGCCATCGTCAATAATATCATTGTGGTTTTCGATTCCTTCGCGGTATTTACTTTCCTCTGCATTCAGTTTGTCAAGTTTTTCTTCAATTTCATACTTCATTTCTTTGTATTCAGTAGCGGTTAGTTCCCCATCCAACATTAAGTCTTTGCCATTCTTTATTCGCTGCCTTTGTTTGGCTATTTCCTGTTGTATCTTTTCAAGTTCGGTTTTTCCGGTATGGTTTTGTTCTTTGAATTGTTGTTTCAAAATATTTCCCAATAGTTTAATACTTTGTGGATTGGTTTTAAAATCGGCTAAGTAATTTTCAAATGCCTCATTCACATCTTTAGCCCTTTGCCTTTCTTTACAACCATGACTGCAATGGTAATAGTAAAATTTAGTACCCATTTTACCTTTGGAAGCAGAGGCGGTTAAGTTGCTTCCGCATCTTGGGCATTGTAAAAAGCCTCTTAGTGGAAATTCATCCCGAATAGTCTGTACTTTATTCGGTCTGTTCTTTTTTCTGCCTTCGAGTATATCCTGTACTGTATAAAAAGTAACATCATCTATAAGGGGTTCGTGTATGCCATCTACCCAATGGGCTTGCTCATCTTTATAGGCTGATACCAATACCTTACCTATATAGGCTTTGTTTCGTAACATTTCCCAAAAAGGGCAACGGGTAATGTTTAATCCTTCTTCTTTGTTTATTTTTCTTCTAAGCTCCTCTATATTATATAAGCCTGTGGCAAATTCTCTAAAGGCTTTGGTTACTATTTCCTGTTGCTTGCCACCTTCGGGAACTATGATAGGTTTATTATTGGCATCTCTTTCATTTTTGTAGCCCCTTAATCTACTTCCTACACTTCGCCCCTGTTTTTTAGCTCTCCTTATTCCATTCAACACATTTAAAGCCCTTCGGTCATTATCCACTTCGGGAGCGGCAAGATAAATTGCCAGCATGATTTTACTTTCGGGTATCTCAAAGTCCAAAGGTTGTTCTATACTTTGCGCCTCAACACCTAATTTCTTTAAATCTCGGATAGTAATATAGGCTTCGGCTACATTTCTTGAAAACCTGTCCCATTTGATAAAGTAGATATTATCTACATAGCCCCTGTTCTTTTTTATAAAGGACATTATTTTAATCCATTCGGGGCGGTCAAAAGATGTACCGCTTTCATCGTCATGGTAAAAGCCCGCTATTTCAATATTGTTTTGTTCGCAGTATTTATAGAGCTTATCTTTTTGGTCGGCTGGGCTGTACCCGTTATTTTGTTCATCAGTCGAAACGCGGGTATATATGATGGCTCTCTTTTTCATACTCTTTTTTTATGATAAATAACGTTCTTAGTATTCTTATTGACCCTGTTTTTGATGCTGTGCCTGTATCTATTATTTTAATATCGGTTAGTAAACCTGCTCTTAATATTCGTATTCCTTTTTTATTATGTCTATTTAATTCTCTTTTTGTTTCTATATCTATACTTGGCTCTAATGCTCGTTTCTGTCCTTTACTCTTTTCATTTTCTATATCGTCCATCACTATATCTGCTATGTGGTAAAGAAAATCTCTTAACTCGATTATCTCTGCATCGGTATAAAACAAGCCATCTGTGTTGAGTATTTTTTTACACTCGGTTAAGGATAGCTTGTTATGTTCCGACACCAATCTCATTTTAAAATTGATGCTGAACACAGCTTTTAAATAGAAGAAAAAGAACGAAAAATGAATAGCTTATACAAGTATAAGAAAAAATAAGAACATTTACAAATAAGAGTTTACAGGCTGAATATAGTATGTATATAAGTCCTTTAAACCCCTGTACAGTAAAGGAATACAAGTCTTTTAAGTTTCTAAAACAGGCAATAAATAGTATAGATGAAAAACTGAAAAACATGAGACTTTTAGTTTTCGGGTTGGATTTCAAGAGTAAGTCTGTCGCGGAGTTTTGTCAATAAATTATACTCGGCGCTTTCGGGATTTTGGTATTCTTTGGGCAGATACTTTTGGGCTTTTTCTATCATATAAAGAATATCTCCGGTGAAGTATTCTTTTGTCTTTTTACATATAAGTTTTTTTACTTCTTCGTCATAAGTAGCCATGATTAAACCCACCAACGTATGTTCTTCGGGTGTTAATTGTAAATACAAATCACTTGGAGATACAAAGGTTTTGTCTTGCAGTTTTATGAACTCATCGCTAACCGCTTCATATTCTTCGGTAAGTGCTTTAATCTGTTTAGCCTGTTCTTTAATTTCCTGTGCCTGTTTAGCCTGTTCTTTAATTTCCTGTGCCTGTTTAGCCAGTTTTTGTACGGCTAAATTTTTACTGTTGTTTTGCAGGGTTTCTAAATCGCTTTTAAGTGTGGCGATTTCGTTTGCCTGTTCTTTATTTTTTGTATCGCAATCTTGTTTATCCGATTGCAGTTTTTCTAAATCGGCTTTTAGGGTGTTAATTTCGGCTACATAATTGCTTGTATCTTCTGCAATTTCCGTAGCTTCGGTAATGGGGTCAAATATCTTTCTGCGGCAATAGTCGCTTACGCTTTCTTTATTAATGATACGTGCAGCATGTTTTAATACGGCTTCTTGGTCTTTGTTGATTTCTATGCTGAGAATTGTTCTTTTCACGGAGTTATTTAATATTTTAATCATAATGCAAAGGTGATAGCAGACGGTTTTGTCGAGGGTACTGAAAAGCAACGAAAGGCACTGAAAGGGATTAAAAGGTATCGAAAAGCAACGAAAAGCAATAAAAAGCACTGATGAGTATTGATAAGGAATAAAGCATACGGAAAATGATTAATAATGACTGATAATAATTTAGGGTGATTGAAGCTCCTTACTTCTTTTTCTTTTCTTACTATAAACATGGCTTCTTTATTGGGATTTAAAAGACGGTGCAAAATTCAGTTTAAATAAAACCGTAGGCAATAGAGCGCATCATTTAGAGTGCATTTTTGACACTCCAAATGAAAAGACACATTTAAAGATTTCGGGTTTAAATATTTAAAACGGATTGTTGTTTTTCAATAACCGTATTTTTTTCTCGTAAAAACAGGTGAGTTTTTGTGTTACGTTGTCATACACTTTCCTACTCATCCTGTATAGCCATATAGTAAAGGCATGTAGCCGATAAGGTTTGTCATACAATGCTTAACAATGTATGACACCATGCTGTCAAGGGATAAGGAGGCGTTAAACTTGTCATACATTGTTTGTATCCTACACCTTAATACAGCAAAGGGATACAGCCTTGGTAAAAATTGTATGACAGAGTTGCACATGGTAATACGTCCTTCTTATGATAAAATGAGCGATTTTGGTTCAATCCCTAATCTTTAAAATTCTTACGGCAAGAAAAATTTAAAGAAATTTAAAACATTGCAGCATTGATAGGTATTTCAAGCCATTAATTTAAAAGAAATGCCCTCTTTTTCGACCTCATTTGTTTTAAAAATCTTTAAAATATGACAGCCAAAAGAATTTAATCTTTAAATTTTTAATTTTAAAGAAATGGAAACTGAAAATTAAGGCAATTTAAAAGAAATTTAAAACATTGCAGCAATGACAAGCATTTCAAGCCATTCAAATTTAAAAGAGTTTTCCAAAATTTAAAACCTGAACGGTCGAGAAATATGTTTGAACAAAAAAGCAATATATTTGTATTGCATAGGTTATATTATCCTAAATAAGAAATCAAAGTATAATAATTAAAAAAGTAAAAATATAGACTAAATAAAAACGACATATAAAAATTTGCGTTAAGCAATTTTTCCAGCGAAAACTACCAATTTTAAACAGAGGAAAGAGAAGCCGAAACGCTCACGTAATGCGTGGGCTTTCGCTTATTCCTCTGTGGGTATTGGTAGTACCTCGCTGGTGTAAGTTGAAATAACCCACGCAGGTTTTTTGTGGCTACCAAACACAAAAAGCGTATGACCGAATTAACAGGTGAATCATTAAATGTACAACACGACCAATTAGAAAAACTAAAACAACTTTTCCCTGAAGTAATTACGGAAGGAAAAATTGATTGGGAAAAATTACAAGCTACGCTTGGAAAAGAAAACATTGAGTTCAGAAACGAACGCTATGTTTTAAATTGGGCTGGCAAGACGGATGCTTTTAAGGTATTACAGCAATCAACCACCGCAACCCTAAAACCTGTTCCCGAAGAATCCATAAACTTTGACGCAACGGATAATATTTTTATTGAAGGTGAAAATTTGGAAGTGCTAAAAGTTTTGCAGAAGTCATACTACGGTAAAATAAAGTGTATAATTATTGACCCACCTTACAATACAGGGAACGACAGTTTTATTTACCCCGACAACTTCAAAGAAAGTAAAGAAGACTATCAAAAAAGGATTGGCGAAAAAGATGAAGATGGATATTTACTAAAGGAAGGTTTTTTCCGAAAAAACAGCAAAGATAGCGGGCATTACCATAGTAATTGGTTAAGTATGATGTATCCGCGTTTGTTTCTTGCAAAAAATCTTTTGAGCGAGGACGGAGTTATTTTTATTCATATTGATGATAATGAAGTTCATAATCTTCGGTTATTAATGAATGAAATTTTTGGTGAAGAGAATTTATTAGGGCAATTTGTCATCAATTCAACACCAAATGCGAGAGATTATGGTCATATCGGAAAAATGCACGAATACTGTATGTTTTATGCAAAGAATGAAACACTTGCAGAAACAAATCTTATTGAAGATAAAGAAAAATCATTTAAGTATAAGGATGAAATTAGTGAATATAATATTCATCCGTTGTATAATAGTAATGTTGCATTTACAAATTTAAACCGCCCAAATCTTTACTATCCATTTTACTTAAACCTTGACAATATAATTGAAAACAACTTTTTTGAAATTGGGTTAAAACCGTTTAAGAATTCAGTTGAGATATTCCCCCCTAAGTCTGTTAAAGATAATGTACAATTTGTATGGCGTTGGGGAAAAGAAAAGTCATTATCAGAATTGAATAAAAATATTATTGGTTATGAAACTGGCGATGGTGAATATAGGATTGTACAAAAAATGAGAACTTCGGAAAAATTAATTCGCTCTTTATTGTCTGAAAAAGAATTTACCACAAGACGAGGCACGGCAGAAGCAGAAGAAATATTAGGAAATAAAATATTTAGTTTCCCTAAGTCCGTAAGTCTGATTAAATTATTTCTAAAAGCTGGATTATCCAATTCAAATTATGTTTTAGATTTTTTTGCGGGTTCAGGTACAACCGCCCAAGCCGTTTTAGAATTAAATAAAGAAGATGGCGGAAACCGTAAATTTATTTTGGCACAACTACCAGAGAAATGCGATGAAGAAAGCGAAGCGTATAAAGCGGGCTACAAAACCATTGCAGATATTTCAAAAGAACGTATCCGTAGAGTAATAAAGAAAATTGAAAAAGAGAAAAAGGAAAACAAAAATCTTTTAAGCGAAGTAGAAGAAAATAAAAACCTTGACTTGGGCTTCAAGGTCTTCAAACTTTCATCTTCTAATTTCAAAATATGGAGAGGGCATGAGATTACGGAAGAAAATTTAGAACAGCAGTTAGATGCCTTTACAAATCCCGTAAGAGATGGAAGTGAAAAAGAAAATATGCTTTATGAGTTAATTCTTAAAGCAGGGTATTTATTTACTGATACAGTTGAAGAAAAAGGTAAATATTTTTCTGTAAAGGACGGAGAACTAATTATTGCTTTAGAAGAAATGAACCAAAAACTAATTGATAAGATAATTTCTGCTAAACCGAATAAAGTAATTACGCTTGACAAACTTTTCACAGGCAAAGACCAATTAAAAACAAATGCAGTATTGCAAATGAGAGATGCAGAGATTGATTTTAAAACGATATGAAACTACACTTTGATAGTAAACAGGAATTTCAATTAGAAGCTGTAAAAGCCATTACTGATATTTTTGAAGGGCAGCCGTTAAATAGCGGCGACTTTGAATTTTCAATCGGTCAATCGGGGGTTTTGCTTACCGAAAATGGTTTTGGAAACAACCTCAATTTTTACCACCTTGACCAGTTAGCAGAAAACATACAACATATTCAGCAAAATTATGACCTAAAAATATCAAATAGGGAAGAAATCACAAATAATGGTTGGAATTTTTCCATTGAAATGGAAACAGGCACAGGTAAAACGTATGTATATCTACGCACCATTTATGAATTAAATAAACTATATGGCTTCAAAAAATTTGTAATTGTTGTTCCTTCGGTTGCTATCCGTGAAGGTGTAATGAAAAATATTGAAATAACGGAAGAGCATTTTCAAAATCTATATGACAAAGTTCCTGTTACTGCTAATGTTTATGATAGTAAAAAAGTTTCTAATCTAAGAGGCTTTGCAACTGCAAATACAATTCAGGTTTTAGTAATTAACATTGATTCATTTGCTAAAGATGAAAATATAATTAACAAGCCGAATGATAAACTTACAGGAAAAAAGCCGATTGAGTTTATACAAAGCTGTAAACCGATTGTTATAGTGGACGAGCCGCAAAATATGGAAACGGATATTCGTAAAAAAGCAATTCAGAATTTAGAACCACTTTGCACGCTTCGCTACTCTGCAACTCATACGAACCTTTATAATTTGATGTATTCCTTAAATCCTGTTAAAGCCTATGATTTAGGCTTAGTAAAACAAATAGAGGTTGATTCCGTTGTAAGTGAAAATGATTTTAACAGCCAATTCCTTCAATTAGAAAATATTACTCGTATCGGAGATACAATTAAAGCAAAAATAAAAATTGACGTATCAACGGCAAATGGAATAAAAAGAAAATCAGTTACAGCAACAGGAAAAAACCTTGATTTATTTCAGTTATCAAATGGTAATGTAAAATATGATGGGTTAAAAATTTATGAAATTGATTTTGGCAATGAACA
>Ga0302268_1000779_pt1 | contig 19685 bp, 20 predicted proteins | sample III_Bog_E2_1_FD_194554 | JGI IMG/M metagenome (GOLD analysis project Ga0302268, IMG submission 194554) | Peat permafrost microbial communities from Stordalen Mire near Abisko, Sweden - III_Bog_E2_1 | ecosystem: Environmental > Terrestrial > Soil > Wetlands > Peat | place: Sweden: Abisko... | reverse complement strand
TTATTTATATCGAAATATGCAACTTTTTTATTAATTCATTCCTTTAAATATCAGATATTTAGCGCAATTTAACTAATAGTGCATAATTGCTATCTATCAGCCATTTACCTCCTCCGAAATGTTAGTATATAATTTACAATTCATTTTCTTTTTTCACTAAATCTACATGCATTCTTTGTCTTAGTTCTAAATTCCCGGTTCTTTTGTCTTTGTTCTAATGTCTTGGCTCTTTGTTCTTTTGTCATTCGCCAAACCTTTGTGTTCAATAATGAATGATGTTTTCTTTACAAAAACAAACTGATAAAATGAATAACACACAAATTGTGTAGATGTTTGAAGTAAAGGGTGATTAAATAAATTGGTTTAACAGGATTGAATATCTATTCATTCTAAAGTAACCAATCAAAATAAAGTATCATTTATCTTTTAATAAAGTTTCTTTTGCTTTCAATAATTCCGCTCTTTCTGAATCAGAAATTTTCGGATATGACAAGTTAAGCTTCTTGAGTTCATTGCAAATTATTTTCCCGACAAGATACCGTGAATACCACTTTTCATCTGCCGGAATAACAAACCAGGGAGAATCCTTTGTACTGGTATTAATAATAGCCTCTTCGTAGGCGGATTGATAAGCATCCCAATAAGCCCTCTCTTTTAAATCAGCAGTCGAGAATTTCCAGTTTTTTGTAGGATCATCAATTCTATCCAGAAACCTTTTTTTTTGTACATCCTTTGATAAATGAAGAAAAAATTTTAGAATAATAGTATCATTTTCAATCAGGTTTTTTTCAAAACGACATATCTGTTTATACCTCTTTTGCCAGAAAGTTTTATCAATGTCATCAATCGAATGAATACCGGCATGTTTTTCGTTTAATATAAATTCCGGATGAACCTTCGTAATCAGCACATTTTCATAATGTGAACGGTTAAAGATTCCTATTTCACCTTTACCGGGTAAAGCTATATAATGTCTCCAAAAATAATCATGATCCAGTTCGTTTAATGATGGGGATTTAAAACTTGTCACTTGTACTCCTTCCGGATTTACACCCGTCATAATATGTTTGATGGTTCCATCTTTTCCGGCAGCATCCATCGCCTGAATAATAATCAGGACAGCATGATGTTTATCAGCATACAAAACATCCTGCAATGATGATAATTCTTCAACATCTTTTTGAAGCAATAACTCACCTTCTTCTTTCGTAATATCTTTATTTTTTACTTCTGTTGGAAAATCAGGAAGTGAGAATTTTATTCCTTCGATCACTTTAAAATCATCGAAATCTATCTTATCTTTCTTTGCCATTGTTTTTCAATTTTAAATTATAAATCCAAATTACATTTCAAAACCTATTTATACAGGTATTGTTTATTAGAAAATTATCGATTATTTCTCTGTTTTCCTTTGGAGAAACTACAATATTATACTCCTCATTAACTACATTATTTTGTTTCACGATTCTGTTTCTGACAAAATGTATTTGAAGACTTTTCAATTTTTTTTTTAATGAGTCGAGAGAATATTCAACTGAAATAAAATAAATTTCATATATTTTCATTTGATACATGTTCTCAAATATCTTTTCAAATTTAGAAAGTGCAATCATTACGGGTAAAACCAGTATCACTACAAAACCGGATAATTTAGAATGCTGAAAACCAAAACACATGCCAAAAGCTGCATCCATTCAAATGATAGCAGCAGATGTGATGCCTCATACTGTGGCTCCTTCTTTAAATACGACACCTGCGCCAATAAACCCAATACCGGTAATAATATTCGAAGCAATCCGATCTCCACTTTGCATAGTCGTTGATAGAATACTGAAAAAATAAGAACTGACACTGATCAGAATCAGGATTCTTAATCCTGCAGGTTTGCTGTGATATTCCCTTTCCAATCCAAGAATAGCTCCAGCTGCTAACGAGGTTAAAATTTGTATAATGTGTTCGTATTCAGGTAGCATAAAAACATTGATATTACAGTTGAATTTAATTTTAACAGTAAAAAATAATAAGATCAATAGGGTAGGAGTAGAAATTTCAACTATAACATAAAATCACGTAAATGGTTCACTCATTGATGAAATGAGAAATGTATTTTTCCATATTTATCCCTGCAATTTACAATTCAGGGTTTTATATTATATTGAACGCAAGAACCAAGACAAAATATACTGTAGATGAATGTTTTGAAAATTATTATGTCAGATTAATTTACTCGTTATATATAATTGATTATTAAACTCAATTAAATTGAATAAAGTATTCTAACTGATTTGATTCTTCGAAATGTTTCCGATCATTCCATTAATAACAGGCGATAATAATACAGTAGACTCTTCAACACTGGTCCAACGACCTGAGATGAGTTTGGGCTAATTTATTATTTTGGTACAACTGGTTTTCGTGTAAAAAAACTAACCACAAAAATAAGAAGAAAAAAAATATATAACCATCCTGATAGCCATCTGGATCACAATAGTTTCTATAATAGTTTCTATTGATGACTACAATCAAAAAGAACACTAAAGAATGTTCTGGAATAGTATGTACATTTTGTAAAGAATTTATCCTTTTGTTTTCTTTTGAAGCTTTTGTGGTTATTTCATTTGTATTTTGTTGTGCCTTTTATAATTTATTTTTGTGTCCTTTTGTGATCCCGATAGCTATCGGGATGGTGAGATATTTTTTATTTTAATATTTCCACAATAAACCCGGTAGAACCATTATTTTCATTTTAAGTTTCAGATATTAAAAAATAAAGAATTAGTTGTAACCGGTCGCTATAATTTTAAATTTCACTTCGATAATCGATTCACAGTTTTAGTAATACGGTCATTCATCGATTCTACATTTGAGGCAGATAAGATCCAGTCTATTATTCCCTGTTGAAGACTTTCAGACAGACACAAAAAGGTTTGATAGGCAGTAGGGTTCTCATTAAGTCCATTTAATAACTCATTAGGTATGTCGGCAGGTGAATGATCAGGATAAAGTATTAAATGGACCCAGTCACCGGCTTTTTTACCGATTTTTTGACATATTTCGGTCCTGACAGGAAAATAAAATATCCCATCCGGTAATGGCATCAAATGAAAATTATTAACTTCATATCCATCAATAGTTCCTTTTACTTTAATCCAGCTGAAAAAAGCATGTCTTTCATGCATAATTTCAGGAATTGCAATATAAATCCAACCATTTTTGTCATGGTATTTTACAAGTTCATAGTTTTTATTTACCAATGGAGCGGAGAAGTCGTTTGATTCCATAAGCAAACTTTATTAAAATAAATCAACTAAGTAAATTAAATTCTAACCGAAAAAACAGATCATTTAATAATGAATTTTAAATTCTGTCACTTCTATAGTCTCTTTGGTAACGCGAAACCGGTTATCCAATCGTTGACCAATAATCCATATCACCTCATTATTCGACTCAAGTATCCAGCTATGTTCTTTTTCAAGCAAACTCAGCTTATTATTGATGAAAAAATCACTTATCTTTTTTTGTTGTATCATTCCAAAAGGGAAAAAAGTATCTCCTTCCTTCCATCTCCTGATTTTAAGTGGAAACACAATTTTAGCAGTATCAACATGGATACGGTTTAGTTCTTTCGAAATTTCGAAGCCGGATGTTTTGATTTGTTTGCTTATTTTCATTTGAAAAGGCAATTCGATAAATGTATCATCTTCCTCAACCCAATACTCATCAATAGTATTTTCTTCTATTAAACTTAGGACAAGGTATTTCCTGTCTTTTAGTAACCGGTGGGTATCGGAAAAAAACACTTTTCCCGATTCGCCATCCAGTTTATCAGTGATCTGTTCAATAAGAGCAGGACTGAAATCATACGGATGAAGAAGTTCATACATTACAGTAGGGATATGTGCTTGTTTTTTAATAAGATCAATGTCCATCAATACTAAACCCTGTTTCTGTTGAATAATTTCCAGTTTTATTTTATCAATTGCCTGTTGATAAATGATCAGGTTCCCTTCGAAACGGTTCAATGACTCATAAAGAGTCTGACGAACAGAAGGATTAATCTCTTCTAATAACGGAAAAACCTCATTACGAAATTTATTCCGATGATAATCAACACTGGCATTAGAAGAATCTTCAATATGATCTAAATCATGTCTTACCAGATAGGTTTCAATTTCCAACCTGCTGCAACAGAGGAGTGGACGAATTACTTTATGATTCCGGGGTTGAATGCCTGTAAGACCTTTTAAACCTGTTCCCCTGACTAAATTCATAAGCATAGTTTCAATACTGTCATCAAGATGATGAGCTACAGCTATGGCCTGTGCATCATGATGATAAAGCAATTCATAAAACCATGCATAGCGCAAATCACGGGCAGCCATTTCAATCGATATTCTATGATCTTCTGCATACTTAGTAGTTTCAAAATCTATAAAACAGGATGGAACTTTCAGCTCTTTAGCCAGATTGCGGACAAATAATTCATCCCTGTCCGACTCTTCCTTTCTCAAATGGAAATTGCAGTGAGCTATTATACAATCATAACCTAATGACAATAAGATATGAAGCAGTACCACCGAATCGGTTCCACCGCTCACGCCAACTATTATTCGTCCTTCCTGAGTCAATAATTGGTGCTTTTGAATGTAAGTTTGAACTTTTTGTTGCATTTTATATTCGTTTTGACGTATCTTTGTGCTTACTAAACATATCGACAAAGATATTGATTTTATTGTAAAATTATTCCAATGTTATCAATCAATAATTAAAACATGCAATCATTCTTAGAATTAGTCCAACATCGTCAAAGTGACAGAGCTTATCTTGACAAACCTGTTGAAAAAGAAAAGCTGGAACGAATTCTGGAAGCAGTACGGTTGGCTCCTTCCGCATGCGATTCACAACCCTGGAAGTTCATTGTTGTCACTGACCCTGAAAAACGGTTGCTGGTAGCTGAAGCTACAACAAGCAAATTACTTTCCATGAATCATTTTACAAAACAAGCGCCTGTACAGCTTGTAGTTATTGAAGAAAGTGGTAATTTTACTTCAAGTGTCGGTGGATGGGCAACCAATAAACATTATCCTCATATTGATTTGGGTATTGCTGCTGCTCATATAACTCTTGCTGCAGCAGATGAAGGACTTGGATCGTGCATTATCGGTTGGTGTGATGGGAAAAAGATTAGTAAGGCACTCGAAATCCCAAAAAACAAAAGAGTAATGCTTGTAATTCTGTTGGGATATTCCGCACAAACACTTCGGGAAAAGAAACGGAAAACAATTGAAGAAATAGTTTCGTATGATAAGTACTAAGTAATAGAAAGTATATAATGTCGTATTTATTAAAGAATAGAACGCGGATGGAACATTCCGACTTGTCGGTAATTTACACTAATTAAGCGGATAAATTACGGATAAGAAAATACTTCGTATTTTGATTTTAAAACAAAACATATACTAGCTCAGATTAAATTGTAATACCGTAAAATATGCAATATCGTGCCAAAAAACACACGAATTTGAAAGTTAAGATACTAATGGCATTTAAGATTACAACCTTAGAAAGATGGTTGAAAACATGAGTTCTGTTTTGAACTATTAATAAGATGAAAGAAAAAAATTATAAAACCACAAAAGTCACAAAAGAACACAAAAACAAAAAAACAAAAAGCACTTAAAACATAGAAGGACACAAGAAATAAAATAAAAGAACACAAAAGGAAAATACCTGACGGTATTTTTAAGAATTTAAGCTAATTCTACTTTACTAAATTAAAATAAAACAAATAATTCAAACTATAAAAGAGAAAAGTACAAAAAAGGAAAATTCCTAACCTGGATAAGCCAGAATTAAGAATCGAACGCGGATGGTATATTCCGACTTGTCGGTAATCTACATTAATTAAGCGGATAAATTACGGATAAGAAAATACTTTGTATTTTGATTTTAAAACCAAACATGTACTAGCTCTTATTAAATTGTAAGACCGTAAAATATGCAATATCGTGCCAAAAAATACACGAATTTGAAAGTTAAGATACTAAGTATATGACAAAAGAATCACAATAGCAATTATATTTTATAATAAATAACACAAAAATTATAAATACTAAAAACGATTTAAGCTAATTTTAAAAACCGAAGGTTCTTTTGTGTGCTTAATATTGACTTTGGTGGAATTTAAACTTAACTTTTGTGATTCTTTTGTGATCCCGATAGCTATCGGGATGGTGATGTTTTGCTTTAATATATTTATTTAGTGACTGTTAGTTATTATATTGTTTTTTGTCTTGTACTAAAAAGGAATACATAAATATAAATCAAATTAAAAATAAAAAGTTGCTCTTATTTTCCCTTTTTCAGGGGTAAAGGCTATAAAAAATGACTTACGATCAAACTATAAAATACTTATACGATAGACTTCCTGTGTTTCACCAGATTGGAGGTGCTGCCTATAAACCTGGTCTTGATAATTCAATTCAACTAATGAATGCACTGGATAATCCACAAAATAATTATCGCACCATTCACATTGCCGGAACAAATGGAAAAGGATCTGTATCGCACATGCTGGCCGCGGTTTTACAAAGTTCGGGTTATAAAGTAGGATTGTATACTTCTCCACATTTAGTTGATTTCAGAGAACGAATCAGGGTTAACAGAGAAATGATTCATCAACAGTATGTTGTCGATTTCGTTGAAAAACATAAAAGTCTGTTTGATAGGATAGAACCTTCTTTTTTTGAAGCGACAATGGCCATGGCATTCGATTATTTTAACGATTCCGACATTGATGTGGCAGTTATTGAAGTTGGACTTGGAGGAAGACTTGATAGTACGAATATAATTAACCCTGAATTATCGGTCATTACGAACATTAGTTTTGATCACATGGGCTTTTTGGGAGATACTCTTGAAAAAATAGCTTTTGAAAAAGCAGGGATTATTAAAAGAAACACCCCGGTAGTCATAGGTGAGGCACTTCCGGAAACAACTCCTGTATTCGAACTGAAAGTAATGGAAGAAGATTCTCCCATCTGTTATGCAGAAAAATATATTCAGGTTACTTTTAAAAAGTATGAAAATGGGTGCATGGTAGTTGAAACATCAGATAATAAAAACTATCAGATTGGTTTAACCGGGTTCTATCAGTTGAAAAATATTGCTACAACACTCACTGCTATTGATCAGTTGAATGAACTGGACTTTACTATTCCAAATAAAGCAATAGAGAAAGGATTGAAAGAGGTAACTGAAATTACAGGTCTTCAGGGAAGATGGCAAATCCTGGGACATGATCCATTAGTTATTGCCGATACTGGTCATAATGTAGCTGGGTTTCAGTATATTGTTGAACAAATTAAAGCACAAAAATGCAAAACCCTGCGCATTGTAATAGGAATGGTAAATGACAAGGATATTAGGGGTGTACTGGCTTTATTACCGGTAAAGGCACAATATTACTTTACTCAGGCTGCCATCGAAAGGGCACTACCGGCAATTGATTTGAAGGAAAAAGGTGAAATGTATCATTTAAAAGGAATGGCCTATTCATCTGTAAAACAGGCAGTAAAAGCCGCATTAAATGAAGCTGATCAGAAAGATTTTATCTTTATTGGCGGAAGTAATTTTGTCGTTGGAGAAGCATTGTCAAATAGATCAATTAAAAGCCTGTCGGATAAGGATAGGATATGAATGTATAATAAATTATATTGAAATGAAAATTTATAAATTGGAAATTAAGTATTTAGTCCGGACTATAATCACTTGGACCTTTTTAAATCTGGCACTCAACATGATAGGATTGTTCATAACGAAACTCCTGAATGAGGCTGAATTTACATATTTTGAAAGTATTACCAACGAATTTGTAAAACCGTTGATTATTCAATCCCTTTTGTTTGCTTTTTGCCTGACAGTAGCTTTTGCTTTCCTGAAAAACAAGAAATATGTACCTTATATTTTTGTTGCATTTCAATTTATACTATTTCATATCATTTTCTTCCTGAATTTAAAGATTCATCATGGTTTGCATTTTGAATCGACATTTAGTAATCCGGGATTAAGTTATTTAAGTTATAGCGGTCAATACCTGATTGACGTTTTGTATCTTTATTTTCCTATAAACGGAAACTTTGATAACGGAATATTTAAACCTGACAATTTAGGGACATTTTATATCCATTGGATATTGTTGAACATTGTTTATTATATAGGTTTAACCTGGATTTCCTTAAAAGTAGCGAAGTTCTTTTTTGAAAATAAATCAGAAATTCTGACTATCCCAAAAGAGGAAGATACTATAGAATAGAGGTAAGGAGTAAGAGGTAAGGAGTAAGAGGTAAGGAGTAAGAGGTAAGGAGTAAAAGTGTAAACAAATTTCAAGAACTTCACCATTTTTGCGAGAAGTAAGGAAGTTTTAATTTACCTGATTTTTAAACTTATTTTTGTTTTTTCACCTTTAATAGAAAACCAGACACATACAGTCCACCCTTATTCGCTTATTTTTAAACAAATCAACACACATAAAAGAAATAAATACACCTAACTAAATTTGCAAGAAGTCAGGAAGTCTGTATTTAGTAATAATTAGCGGCTTTAAATTTTTTGACTAAAAAAACAGGCAAAACTTCATTATAACGAAGTTCTGCCTGTTTTTATTATTGTTTAAGTCAGGTAATAGTTGTTTTACGATTTAAGCCGACTTTACTTTATAACTACAGTTTGCTTTCCCTTTTACAATACTGGTCAGTCTGGATTTAATTAACTGACGTCGTAAAGGAGCTACACGATCAGTAAACAAATGACCTTCCAAATGGTCATATTCGTGCTGAACGACTCTTGCTTTATAGGTTTCAAATTCTTCTGTATGTTCTATGAAATCAGCATCCTGATACTTGATTTTAATTTTCGTCGAACGCAACACCATTTCGTGAATTCCCGGAATACTCAGGCAACCTTCTTCTGCAGTAACCTGATCATCACTTCGTTCCAACATAACAGGATTAATCATAACAATTTTAAATTCACCTAACACAGGATCATCTTCTTTAAATGGTGCTAAATCAATTATCAGCAAACGGATTGATAAACCTATTTGTGGTGCAGCCAATCCCACGCCTTCGGCATGATACATGGTTTCGTGCATATCGGTTATCAACTTTTTCAATTCAGGGAAATCTGCTGAAATTAATTCAGTATGTTTTCGTAATACGGCATTGCCGTAAGTAAAAATAGGTAATATCATTTTTTAAGTAAGTATATTTTTAATGAACAAGTAAATAAAATTATTATAAAACAATTCTATCTTTACATAGTTCAATGATTAAACAAAATTGATTCCAGATAACTTTGTAAAATAATTGTGGCAGAAATTTTATCAACTAATCCTTTATTCTGCCTGTCTTTTTTCTTTAAACCACCTTCGAGCATAGCTTTATGAGCCAATGCGGAGGTAAAACGTTCATCAACATAAACAAGTTCGATATCAGGAAACCTGCGATGAAGTCCTACAGCAAAAGGGCGAATATATTGCATTGAATCCGATTCTTCACCATTTAATTGTTTTGGTAATCCAATTACGAATTTTTCAACAGGTTCCTTCTCAATGTATTTTTGCAAATAATCCATCACTTCATGTACTAATACTGTATCCAACCCGTTGGCCGTTATATGTAGCATGTCAGTAACTGCAAGTCCAACCCGCTTTTGTCCATAATCAATTGCAAGTATTCTTCCCATATTTTTTTATTAACGATTACAAAGGTACAACTTTTCATCAAATTATCAGAATGTTCGGTTTATTGACTCATGCTTTACAATTTTTTGACCTTTTCAAGTCAAATCATATCCGTCTAAAATAAACCTGATAAATGGAATCTCAAAATAAATCTTCACCTAATATAACTTTTTTATTGTCAAGTTACAAAACATTGCCAAATACATTCAATAAAAGTAAAAAACACATAAATTACTGCTTTTAAACATAAAATCAGTCAAATCTTTTTTCTTAAAAAAAGATTTTAAGTGAAAAAGTTATATTAATTTTGGGGGAATTTTTTTTTATTTTTTTTACTATTTAATTTATCACACTTTTAAATTATTCGTATTTATGAAACAAATGAAAAGGATTGTTTTGTTGCTTTTAGTAACTATGCTAACAACAGTTAAAACGTTCGCAAGTGAGGCGGACATTGCTATTCCCGATTTACACATGGGAAGTTTTCATTTATTTGGTCAGGTAGTTTTAGCATGGGATTTTTTGTTCTACGGGGCATTGGTTATTTGCATTACACTGAGCATTAGTTTGTTTTTCTTTTCACAAATCAAGAAAAAACAAGCGCATAGTTCCATGCTGAAAGTTTCTGAAATCATTTATCAAACCTGTCGTACCTATTTATTGCAACAAGGAAAATTTCTGATAATGCTTTTTGCATTTGTTGCGATCATTATGTCTTATTACTTTTTAGTTCTTCAGGGAAAATCGGTGGGTATATTAATCTATGTATTGTTTTATTCGATTTTAGGGATGGGTGGTTCGTATGCAGTGGCCTGGTATGGTATCCGTATCAATACTTATGCAAACGCCCGCACTGCATTTGCTTCCTTGCGTGGAAAACCCTGGGATGTAGTAAATATACCTTTACGTGCCGGAATGAGTGTCGGACTTTTCCTTATTTCCCTTGAGTTAGTCATGATGGTTATCATTTTATTGTTCGTACCCCGTGATATAGTAGGAATTTGCTTCCTTGGTTTTGCCATCGGTGAATCATTAGGTGCCAGCGTTTTACGTATTGCAGGAGGTATCTTTACAAAAATTGCCGATATCGGCTCTGACTTAATGAAGCTTGTCTTTAATGTGGATGAAGACGATCCACGTAATCCCGGTGTCATTGCCGATTGTACAGGTGATAATGCAGGTGATAGTGTTGGTCCTACTGCTGATGGATTTGAAACATATGGAGTGACCGGTGTAGCTTTGATTACATTTATTACACTTGCAGTACCTTTTGCATTTCCAAAAAGACCTGAACTTATCGGGGACATACAGGCAAAACTGATTGTCTGGATATTTGGTATGCGCTTTCTGATGGATTTAATGTCCGGAATATCCTATTTTATCAATCAGGCCATTTCTAAACGTAAATACAAAGGGCTTAAATTGTTTGATTTCGAAGAACCATTGATGCGCCTGATCTGGATTGCTGCTATCCTTAGTATTTCAACTTCCTTCTTTATGAGCTATATGCTTGTAGGTGATTTAGCACAAATTACCGGAAATGCAGCTGATGCATCATTGTGGTGGAAATTAGCCGGTATTATTGGTTGTGGTACACTCGCAGCTGTATTAATCCCTGAATTCACAAAATTGTTTACCAGTTCTAAATCGTCACATGTTAATGAAATAGTAACTGCCTCACGCGAAGGAGGGCCTTCGTTAAATATCCTTTCAGGTATCGTAGCAGGTAACTTCGGTGCATTCTGGACAGGTTTATTAATTGTAGGATTAATGTCTATTGCTTACTTTATCAGTCAACTCGGATTGACTTCCATATTAGGCCCTCATGCTACCATTTTTGCATTTGGACTGGTAGCCTTTGGATTCTTATGTATGGGTCCTGTTACCATTGCAGTTGACAGCTATGGTCCTGTAACCGATAATGCACAATCCATCTTCGAATTATCCCAGATTACAAAGATTCCTGATATTACACAAGAAATTGAGAAAGATTTCGGATTCACTCCTGATTTTATAATGGGGAAACATTACCTGGAAGCAAATGACTCGGCAGGGAATACCTTTAAAGCAACTGCAAAACCTGTTTTAATCGGAACAGCCGTTGTTGGGTCTACCACCATGATTTTCTCCATAATTTTGCTTCTGGAAAGTAAAGGTTTATTGAGCGTTTCACTTACTTCAGCTCCAATTCTACTTGGACTTATTACTGGAGGTGCAATAGTTTTCTGGTTCAGCGGTGCTTCCATGCAAGCGGTAACTACCGGTGCATACCGGGCAGTTGAATTTATTAAAAAAACGTTTGACTTAAATAAAAAAGAAGCAAACATGAAGGATTCAATTGAAGTTGTAAAAATTTGTACTCAATATGCCCAGAAAGGGATGTGGAACATTTTCATTGCTTTGATAAGTTTTACACTTGGTTTTGCATTCTTCGATTGTAATTTCTTCGTTGCATATCTGATATCCATTGCCTGTTTTGGCCTTTTCCAGGCTATCTATATGGCTAATGCAGGTGGTGCATGGGATAATGCAAAAAAGGTGGTTGAAGTCGATTTAAAAGAGAAAAACACTCCTTTGCATGAAGCCGCCGTAATTGGTGATACAGTAGGCGATCCTTTTAAAGATACTTCATCCGTATCACTCAACCCGATCATCAAATTCTCTACTCTATTCGGATTACTGGCAACAGAGATTGCATTGAAAATGAAAGTGGATGCTGCTGCCGGTAAAGGAACAGATTATAGTATCTTTATTGGTGCAGGTTTTGTGATAATTGCACTGATATTTGTATGGCGTTCATTCTATAAAATGAGAATACCACCACGCATAGCTGAAGAAATTAAAGAATAGTTCAAACCTGTTTTCGAATGAACACCATATGAGTCTGCGAATACCGGACTTATATGGTGTTTTTGTTTGTATTAGCTTCTATTTATGAAATTTTCAAAACTAAACAAATGGCTGAATTCTAAACTATTACATAATCTGACTAAATGAACATTTGATTTATGTAGTAAATATCAATTTATAATATTAGTTTTAATCTAAAATAATATTATGTTATTCATTAGAATAAATTTTAATATCTTTACATTTAAAAAAATCTCACAAAACAAAAATATGCGAAGTTCTACCTCGCAAATATGAATGCTATGGGCAATTGTAGAAAAAAAGAACTACCCTAAATACACAGGCAAAACTCAAGAAATGTGACTTAACAAATATTTGTAGTACACCAAGATGGTAAAATAAAATCCGACTGTTAACAATAAGAATGAAAATAAAATGAAAAAATTACTTTTAATACTACCGATTCTATTAATCTCGGTTTCTTGCAAGAATATCAACAAAACTAATATTAAAATTGATAACCAATTTATCAATTCATTCCACTATCCAATTGACAGTTTGGCAACTCCCAGAGTATTCGTTTATCAACGTGCTGACAAACCTGACTTACATTATTTCATTTGCCAAAATAGAATTATCAAAGACAAAGATACCACACTTATTGTAGTCAGAATTGGCATAAATGGTTTGATTGACTCTTCAGCTTACTTTTACCAAAACAAAACACTTATACTAAAGGAACAATTTAGAGTATTAACAAGTCGTCAGACAAACATAAAAAACTTGGTAAAAGGTGAAGATTTAAAATACTATGATAAAGGATATGAAAAAAATAGATATCTCAAGTTTGTATGTCCAAATGATTTATATACAAATGTAGTTGAAAATATATATTCAAAATATGACAAACAAACTATTTATCGAATTTTCGGTAAAGACATTGAATGTGTTCAATTTAATGACAGTATTTTTAGTTTCATTGGAGCTAGTAACCCCGTTGAACTATCTAAAATAGAAGTAAAAGGTATAAGTACACTCGCAAAAGATATAGGTCTAGTTAAGATTGAGATGCAAGTGAAAGGATCTGAAAACAAACTCATTTGGAAATTGGAAAAAATCGTTGACTTTAAAACTTATCAAAAGGAATATAGTAAATAACAATTTTGGGAAGAAACTACGAAAAAAAATATAATGACAAAACACATAGCCCCTTACACAGCTATAGGTCATTGGTTGGCTGAGGTGAAATTGGCTGTTTTAGCTCTCGCATTCACTTTGTCATTGTGTGCGATTTTTTTATGTACAAACAATAATTATTAATATTATGCAAGGGGTTAAATACAAATACAGTGTTGATGAATTAAAGGTTTGTTATGAAATGAAATCTGAGTTCTACAACAAACTAACTGAAAACCCTTTAAAAAATACGTTCTTTGTTTTATCGTCTCCCAATTGTTACGATATATTTACTGAATATTTTATATAACAAAGAGTTAAAAACATTAAGTATGATTTCGGGATACATGTATCAGATAAAAATTCAGAGGGTAAATCCGTTCTTTACAGAAATTTAAACATTAAATCAATACTCGTCATTAAACGGTAGAAGTTGAAGTATAGTTTCAAAATAACGTTGTAATAAACACCCTGTAAGTCTAATCCTATCAGACTTATAGGGTGTTTCTGTATGTATAAGTTTCTATTAATGAAAGAATTTCTTATCTTTGTATTCCTAAAATAAAGGATAAAACAATTAATAAATAACTGATTTTTAAAATTATACATCATTATGCTGAACTGGTTCGAGTGCAAAATTAAATATGAAAAAACAGCCGAAGAAGGCAAAATAGTAAAAGTGAGTGAAGCTTATCTGGTAGATGCCTTGTCGTTTACAGAAGCTGAAGCACGTATCAATGAAGAAATGAAACCGTTTATCAGTGGGGAATTTATCGTATCCAACATTCGGAGAGCACGTATCAATGAACTGTTTACAAACGATAACGGAGATAAATGGTATCGTTGTAAAGTATATTTCATTGCGTTGGATGAAGAAAAAGGAATTGAAAAAAGGACAGCAACTACGATGATGGTTCAGGCTAACGATGTAAAAGAAGCATGGGACGGTTTACATGAAGGCATGAAAGGTTCAATGGCAGATTATCAGGTGGCCGCAATTGTGGAAACTTTGATCATGGATGTATTTCCATTTGCTGCCCCACAGGGATAATAAGCTTCGGGGATATGAACTTCGATGATATTAAATGATATGAACTTCGTTGATATTGAATGATATGATCTTCGATGATATTAAATGATATGATCTTCGATGATATGAACTTCGATGATATTATCTTGAATGATATTTATTGATATGAACTTCGCTGATATTAAAATAGTTAAACAGAATGAGCATTTATCTTTTCTATAAACTATTAACTATAAACTATAAACTAGTAACTACCGGCTAACAATGTCTGTCCAACAAAACATATCAGAAATCAGGAAACACATTCCATCCAATGTACGGTTGGTTTGTGTTTCCAAATTTCATCCGAATGAAACCGTACTTGAAGCTTATGAGTGTGGCGAACGGGTTTTTGGTGAAAGTAAAGTACAGGAGATGTGTGGTAAATTCGAGACACTCCCTAAAGATATATCCTGGCATTTTATAGGCCATCTTCAAACCAATAAAATTAAATTTATAGTGCCTTTCGTTGATTTAATCCATGGTGTGGATTCGTATAAAGTATTGGAAGAAATCAACAGGCAAGCTTTGAAAGTTTCAAAAACTGTAAATTGTTTGCTTCAAATCCATATTGCAAAGGAAGAAACCAAGTTCGGTTTTTCATCTGAAGAACTGATGGAAACATTATCGGAAGGAAAATGGAAAGAACTGAAAGGAGTGACTATTTGTGGTTTGATGGGAATGGCTACTTATACAGAAAACCGGGAACAAATCAGGAATGAATTCAAAGGGTTGAAAACACTGTTCGATCAGGTAAAAACCCAATTCTTTACCAATGCATCTTCTTTCTGTGAATTATCGATGGGTATGTCCGACGATTATCAACTTGCTATTGAAGAAGGAAGTACATTGGTTCGTATCGGTACTTCTATTTTTGGTATCAGAGAATATTAAACCATTTATTCATTTACAATTTACGATTTTCAATTGGTCGGTTTCAAAAGCAATTTACATTTAGTGATCCTATTAAACCAATCAACCAAAAACGCGGAACACGGAACTTTTCAAACTCTTCAAACCTTTCAAACTTTTCAAACCTTTCAAACCTTTCAAACCTCTCAAACTTCAAACTTTTCAAACTTCAACTAAATGGCACAAACTCTTTTCATACTTATACTTATCATACTGGTCGCTGATTTTGGGCTGGAACGTTATCTGGCTATATTAAATATCAAAATGTCAGGCAAAGAACTACCTGTACTCTTACGCGATATTTATGATCCTGAAAAATATGCCAGACAACAGGACTATTTCAGAACCAACTCAAGGTTTGGAATGTTGACAAGTACTTTCAGCTTTCTACTCATCATAGCGATGATTTCCTTTGGTGGTTTTATCTTTGTGGACGATCTGGTGCAACAATACATTATACATCCTATCTGGACACCGATCATTTTCTTTGGCATTTTATTTTTTGCCAATGATATCCTGAATATACCTTTTGATCTGTATGATACTTTTGTTATTGAACAAAAATTCGGATTCAATAAAATAACTCCGAAACTTTATATTCTTGACAAACTGAAAGGACTGGCAATGACAATTGTGTTGGGTGGAGGTATTTTATTTGTTGTCATCTGGATCTATACGCTCACACCAACCTATTTCTGGTTACTGGCCTGGGCTGTGGTAACAGCATTCAGTCTTTTTATGACCATGTTTTATTCGCAGATTATTGTTCCACTGTTCAATAAACAAACACCGTTGGAAGCAGGTGAGTTGCGTACAGAGATTGAGAAATTTGCTTTAAAGTCAGGATTTAAACTTGACAATATCTTTGTTATTGATGGTTCGAAACGTTCAACCAAAGCGAATGCTTATTTTAGCGGATTAGGGAGTAAAAAACGTATTGTACTTTACGATACGCTAATGGATAAAATGACAGTGGAAGAGATCGTTGCCGTATTGGCTCATGAAGTGGGGCATTATAAACATAAACACACCCTGATAAATTTTATGATTTCCATTCCGTACACTTTATTGTTATTCTTTGCATTCGGATATATACTTCAAAGTGACGCATTTGCTCAGGCTCTGGGTGGAACTGTTGCTTCATTTCATCTCAATGCAGTCGCATTCAGTATTTTGTATACGCCGATTTCTTTGATTTTAGACACTGCAATGAATGTACTTTCACGTAAATTCGAATATCAGGCGGATGCATTTGCTGCTTCTTACGGATATGCACCACAACTTGAATCAGGATTGAAAAAACTTTCAGCCACTTCACTCAGTAATTTAATGCCACATCCATTGTTTGTCTTTTTCCATTATTCACACCCGACATTATATCAACGAATAACCAAATTAATTCATAATGCATAATTCACAATTCATAATTTATATGTAATTATGAATTATGAATTGTGAATTATTAATTAAACAACTATGCTTCTCGGAATAATGGGTGCCATGCCCGAAGAAATGGAAAAAATAATTGCGGAAATCACCAATAAGGAAATTGTTGAAAGTGGAAGCCGCATGTATTATCGTGGAGATTTGTTCGGTCAGGAAGTAGTTGCCGTCTTTTCACGTTGGGGGAAAGTGGCATCTGCAATAACTGCCACGAATATGATACTCAGGTTCAATGTCGACAGAATTATTTTTTCAGGAGTAGCAGGTGCTATATCACATGAATTAAATGTCGGGGATATAGTGATCGGGCAACGTTTATTTCAACATGATATGGATGCCCGGCCATTAATGCGTAGATTCGAAATACCGCTAACAGGTAAAACATCATACGAAACGCCTCAACAAGACGTGGATACCATGGAAAAGGCAGTACATAACTTTTTGAAAAACAACAAAGAATTCCGGCAGAAGCTTGCTGAGCAGAATATTACAAATCCTAAAATGCTTACAGGTGATATTGCAAGCGGAGATTTGTTTATTTCAAGCACAAAAATGAAAAATGAATTGATTAAAAACCTGCCTTCCGTACTGTGTGCAGAAATGGAAGGAGCAGCAGTAGCACAGGTTTGTGATGATTATGGCGTTCCTTTGACTGTTATTCGGGTTATTTCGGATACGGCGGATGAAGAAGCACATATTACAGCTGTTGGTTTTGTAAATCAACATGCGGGTGATTATTCACTCTCAATTTTAAAAGAATATATTAATTTAATTCAGTAAAACTTTATTCATTCAATTCAGTTTCAGTCAACTGAAAAATACATGATTTATCAAAATGTATTTTTAATGATTACGTTTGTCATTTTAATGGAAGGGTTAATCTGAAGAATATCAATATTAATTCCAGACTCTGAAATTCAAATGAAATTTCTTATTTTGAATTAATGTACGCCAGTCAATAAAAATCACACAGCATATCAACAAGATACCGAAGACAAAGCTTCCAATCGATTTTAATGAGAATACATTATCTATTACATTCGAAAAATTTTCAGCTGCATATTTACCTAAATGTACCGTAATGGCATCACTGGTAAATTTACCAATAAAAAATGCAGGAATAATATACAAAGGCTTTATTTTAGCCATCCCTCCGGCCAAAAACAATGGGGTGGTTGGAAGGGGTAATAATGAATATGAAACTATTAGCAACTGGCTCTTCCATCCTTTGTCTTTCATCTTTTTGCCAAGGAACTCAACATCTTCGTTTTTTGACTGTTTGAAAATTTTTCCTGCCAGAAAAGGGATATATAAAGTCAGTATATACCTTCCCAGAATTGATCCGGCCACTCCTACGCCAATTACCCACCATATATTCAAACCATACATAATTTGAAAAAAAACCATGATGGTAAATGCGGGTGTAAATGGAATCGGAACCACATCAAACAAAAAAGCTCCAAAAAACACAAGGACATAAATCCAAAACATGTTGAAAGTTTTACTTATGATTTGAAATCAAAACGGTTTGGCCTGTAATTCACTTTATCAAATTTGTATTTCCGTTTTGCATCGCGAAGTATCCAGAATATAACTGCACTGATCAATGCGGCAAAAAAACACCAGACAGATGTAAGATAGTATGTAAAAAAGATGATAGTAACTAAACAGGATAATGACATGAGTATGCCCAACAAATGCGTCCGTTTTATGCTTGATACAAAAAGAGGAGTAATGGAAGTAACCAGATACAACAGAAATGCAATAAAAGTTAGAGCTCTGGGCGATTTTTCAATATAATGAATATGATAACCACTGATTTGAGGTGAAACATGATAGGTAAATAAACAAAAAGTATAAAATATTGATAATAGTATTCCGAAACTGAACAGAATCCACAAAACACCTTTTTTCTTTTTGTTGGTTTCCATGCTTAAAACTGCCAATGGAATCATCAAGGGCCAAAATATCTGTGCCATGATTAAAAAAGTATCGGTAACTATGTTTTGATAGGCTGCATATTCAGGATGTTGCAATATAAACCACAAACAACCTTCTGTAAATTGTTGAAAACCAAAAAATAATGGAATACTTGCGAATATAATCTGTGAAGGTTTATGAACTTTAATAATTGTTGCTACACCAATTGCCGAAATAACTATACCTCCTGCAAAACTTGCTCCTGCTGAAAAACACATATTGACTTATTTAATTGTTAATAAATAGCTTATCTACAAAGTAAGTCATATAAAACGAATAAAACTATTTATTGCATTTTTATTATTGAAAATGTGTAAAAACATAGGAAGTGTAATCCTGATTGTTTTGGAACAAAAGGGTAGGAGAGAAGCAGTAAAAATAAAATAGGTATAGGCGCTTAGACCGCCCATTTTTCTTCATCAATTGACTCCAGCTTTAGCTGGAGAATTTGAAATTTAAATATTATTGAGGCTTTAGCCAAATTCATATCAACTGATATTAAATAGATTGAAA
>Ga0302268_1000771_pt1 | contig 19770 bp, 13 predicted proteins | sample III_Bog_E2_1_FD_194554 | JGI IMG/M metagenome (GOLD analysis project Ga0302268, IMG submission 194554) | Peat permafrost microbial communities from Stordalen Mire near Abisko, Sweden - III_Bog_E2_1 | ecosystem: Environmental > Terrestrial > Soil > Wetlands > Peat | place: Sweden: Abisko... | reverse complement strand
TTCGGTATATATTGTCCTGATTTTCTTATTGGCTGTGCTTTTGATTATTCGTAGGTGGATCTGATAGAAGATGTCGATCAGGTTGGCCAATATCTTTTGGCATCCAAATTATTATGACTTTCTTATCTAAGTAAGGAGGCGTTACCTTATCTATTTACTTAAAGTAGAGCAAATCATATTCCATGACTGAATTTTATAGGAAAAGTGTGCCCAAGATAATATTGGTGGCTGTCTTGTCTAAATCTTCAATTTTGCCGTCCTTTATATGAAAAGGCCTATCCTGTATAAGCTTGTCTCTACCAGATAAGCAAACATATGTTTCAACCTTTTTTGGATATCGCAGTATGCTTCCCATATTTTTCTGAGGGCATCCAAACGATAGATGTCGCGCTCTTAGATCAACAATGGATTCATGTCAAGAAGAGCAGCCTTGAGAATATCCTTGTAGTCTTTATATACCATCAGCACGCGGTTTTCCTCCTTTTCCTTAGTCACACATAAGCGATAAACAACACTAATTGATGATATAATTACTCGTAGACATTGATAAATTGTTTGCCGGTTTGCTTTTCTCCTGGCAGTAGAATCTTTCCTTGAATGGTTCCTTTACCAAGGTGCATCATCTTACATATTTCTATGATTCGATGGCAAATATCCTTGGCCTCTTTCCACTCCTGCAGCAAAAGATCACCTTGCATATAACCCGATTAATATTATGATTATCAAAGAATTAAATTTTGCACAATCAAGTTCATGTTATTACTATCTGTCTTATTCAATTCTATAGAAGTGTGTAAATTCAAAAGTTGTTGTCGTTTTCAAGTTGAATGGTTATTTTAGCAGGGGTATTTTGCTATTTTCAACTTTAAGTATAAGGGTATTTAAAGGGTTTATTACCAATTTGAAATATTAGCAAAATTAAAATGAAGACCAGGGCTCAGAGAAAGAAAGAAGTAACTCAACCAGAACCAAGGAAAAGCGTTTCCAAGACCAAAAAGGAGGCTCTTGAAGAGAAAAGACAGCTTAATAATCCAAAAGCTGATGGAGTTGCAGAGGGCAAGAAGAAAGTCAAAAAGGATTAAACACCCCAACCATAGTCTTCGCGCCGATAAAAAAAGAAGCCTACTCGAGTAGCCATATCAGAGGATAAGAAAGTAATTGACAAAAAGAAGGACAAATCAAATGTCAAACAAGCATCGGATGATAAGGTCCCTCCCCAAAGCAGTATTCGAAAGAAGATTTCAACCAGTGAGCCCAAACCAGTGAAAGATGACCAATTGGATTAAAAAAAGGATAAATAGGATGCAAAATAAGTCAAAAAGAAATCTTTGGAAAAAGGCGGTAAAACCTCAACCCCTGACTAACCATAGGAGAAGTAGCAGATAAAGAAAATTCAATTCAAGGGTAAAATTCCAATCGACGACCACTTTCCTCTAAACAAATCAACCTACCATGTGCTCGAACACAATGGCAAGATATACAGCGCCACTCTGAATCAAACTTCAGTTCAAAATAACAACAATAAATTTTATATAATTCAAATTTTACAAAGTGACAGCAACGTCAACACCTGCTACTTGTTTACTCGATGGGGGAGAGTTGGAGTGCCTGGACAGTCCAGCAATATTGGAAGTAGCTTGGTTGGAGCCATTGGAATGTATAACTCCAAATATCATTAAAAACATCATAAGGGCAATTACAGATAAATTGATCTCAACTACGGAGACGAGGATGAAAAGAAGGATGATGCTCCTACCAAGTCGGACACTAAGGAGGATAAGAAGGCTGATTTTGAATAGAGCAAACTTCCAAAAACAGTCAAGAAATTAATCGAGCTAATCTTTGACTTGAATATGATGAACAAACAGATGGTGGAGATCGGCTATAACGTATCAAAAATGCCACTCGGGAAACTTTCCAAGGACAACATCATGCGAGGCTACAAAATATTGCAGCAGTTAATGGACGAGATCAAGGGCAAAAGAAGAACTAACATAATTGAAGACTTAACTAACGACTTCTACTCCTATATTCCTCACGATTTCGGATTTATGAAGATGCATCACTTTATCCTTAACGATGAGCAGAAAGTCAAAAAGAAAATTGAAATGTTGGAGGCACTCGCGGAAATCAAGGTAGCCACCACGATTCTCAGCTCCAGCAAAGAGGATGAAAACAAACTTGATTCCAATTATTAAAAACTAAACCGTGACATTAGACCAGTGGACAGAACCTCAAACTAGTTTGATATCATCAATAAATTCTTGCAGAGCACTCATGGTACCACCCATACTTCTTACTCTCTCGACATCGAAGATCTATTTTCATTAAGCAGTGAAGTTGAAGATATCAGATATACCAAGGATCTAGAAAATAAGACATTGCTTTGGCACGGCAGTCGATTGACTAACTTCGTGGGTATTCTAAGCCAAGGATTAAGAATTGCACCTCCAGAAGCACCAGTGACCGGATATATGTTTGGAAAAGGAGTGTACTTCGCTGATATGTCATCAAAATCAGCCAATTATTGCTTTACCTCACGCTAAAACAATACGGGAATCCTTTTGCTGTGCGAAGTTGCTTTGGGAGAAGTGAATTAAAAGTATCAAGCTGATTATTACGCCAGCAACCTTCCACCAGGAAAACATTCAACAGTAGGTCTTGGAAGAACAGCTCCAAACCCAAATAACGCTGTGAAGCTGGAAGATGGAGTAATTGTTCCCATGGGTCCTGGAGAATCTACTAATAAGGTGGGATGCACCCTCTTATACAACGAGTTTATCGTATACGACATCGCTCAGATCAAAATTCGATATCTTCTGCGGACCAAGTTCAACTACAGGCAAGGAGGATTCGGAGGATTCTATTGATGACCATCACCCTATTCCATTATTATTATTCAATACATATACTAATATTCACATATTTGGTATCAATCATCCTTAAAGGGTAAACCTTCTCCACAAACGAAGAAATTACTTGGATCGCTACGATGGTAGAAGATCTCAGGGCTGACATCTTTCGAAAGAGATACTTCATATATCTTCAAAGCCCCGGATTATGATGTGTGACCTTTCTTTTCTGGATACAAATCTTTGGTCATTGATGTCCTACAGAATCCTGGAGTTACGCAAATGGCGATTTGGTTTTTTTTGAGCCATTTACTCCTGAATATCATCACTTATACTGAAGAACAAATCTTGACCAAGCATTCAATAACATTTTGCTGGTTGAATATGGATTTGAACATTTACCTTTCATATCCCCCATCTCCACTGATTTGATGTAGCTTTGAGCCTCAGCCAGAATATCTTCTTATTGGATATTTGGGTTTGTAAATTTTTACTGAATTTAAGGAGAATGAAATTTTAGCGCACCCATGAGTGAAGAAACATTAATAATTCTCCCCATCTCAGATAGAAAAGGCAATAATAATTTAGTAAGGTTCATTGGGCCGATTAAATTTGTTTTCATTAAATTTTGGGTCCATTATAGCTCGGGAATGAAGTCTATGTCATCCTATATCCTATATATGCCTGCATTGTTTATAAGTATATCGAGGGTCATCTTTTCTTTTTCTATTTATTGAACAAATTGAATGATACTGTCCTATGAACTCAAGTTTAAATATTTGCAGACCACTCTTTGGTTCGCATCAAATTACTTCCATCTCTCCTGAGCAACTTACTTATTCTATCGACTGGTTGCATATATCACAGTTTCAGGATTTCTCTTTAGGAATATTTTAACCAAATCATAACCAATTCCCTTGTTCGTTCCTGTTATCAACACTCGTAAAGGATTGATCATTTGAATTGATATTTAATGTGACTGAATTTATAATGAGCTTATTTAATTCCGTCGAAAGCACAAAATACCTTTCAGAAACCAATATTAGGTGGGTTCAACAGGAAAAAAGGGACATACGTATCAAGGAACTCTTTTACAATCTCAATCAGAAAACCACTTCCAAATTGGAAGAAGAAAAAATAATTGTTGCTCAATAAGCATGCTCAAAAAATAGAATTGCTATTCTGTAGGCTAAAATTGATAAGCAATTTCACAGATATTCTCTCTAAAGTATGTTATTGCTAAAATAGAAGAAGATTTCAAATAAAAGCTGATGACTATCCAAATAAAAGTCAAAGAGGCTGACAGGATTGCACGAGAGAAGTTGTCTAAACGAAAGGAAAAAATAGCAAAATTGAAAAGGATGATAGAGTATTAGTTTATCCAGCATAAATATGTTCTTTTTTAATCATGCAGATTTCATAGTCCATATTTTCCAAGGCATCACCCAATATTTAGGATACCTTGGTCTCTGTGAAGGGAAATAACGAGGTGTTTAATGATAAAACATTAAAGTCAAAGCTACTTGCTTCCAAAAATAAATTATAGCAATAGATGGAAGTGCTACAACATTTAAATGCCAAAAATAAACAACAAAACACGAGTGAACTGTAAGCAACAGCGAATTAATTCTAAAAGAAGATTGGAGATTGGAAGAAGGGTTTATTGGTAACTACAATGACTCACAATTAAATATTGAAAGAGTTAAGAGCTGAAATAGAAACGGCAACTCGCGAGATTAATGCCGAACTTATATAATAAAGGCAAGTGAGATAGGAAAACAAAGAGAAGCTGCTGGTTCTACTTTAAAATAGCAGCGCATCAATGGTCGGTCACAAGATAAAAAGAGCCACTGATAAATGATGTCTATGTGTTAACGAGGACTAATACAAATTCTATCAAGGATTGTACCAATAAAACATTTGACAATAAAATAGTCTTGCTAGTTCATACGTATTTAATAATTGGAGGTTTCATTGACTTAATTAGATATTGTTAGGCCTCTCGAATGTTCTCAAAGAATCAAAATCTATAAATTTGTTAAATATAATTAGTAAATAATTGTATGTACTATTGTGATGTTATTTTTGATTTATTTTTATTAAAAATGGTATTTACAAAAAACTTCACAATGTGAATAGAATAAATACAATTGGAAATAGTTGGTAGTAAATGGAAATATATATAAAAAATAATGGTTTTAATAGACCATCAATTCATTGTTCATATTGCTTTGATGACAAAAGTTGTTTAAAGGCTTTTATGAACCATCACCCAATTAGGTTTACAGCAAACGGAGAAGCATGAAAGATAGAATTCAACTAATTCAGTTTTGCTTTCAAATATTTCGATATGAACAATTTGGCACGTATTCCATTATCGTATTTTCGTATAAATAAAATCTGCCATATCATAGAAGTCTTTTTTGCTAAATTGTGCCGCTTAAATAATATTTTTCCAAACTAATTCATCCATTTCAGATAAATCTTTGCCCACAAATTATTCCTTTGAATCAATATATACTTTGCCTTTAAAAAGAGATGAGGCTGATATACCTGAAATACGATAAATCAAAGAAGGTTGGTATATATTGCAATTTTAGCAATAAAAAGTACAAATGGTGGGATCTAATGAAGTATAGTTAAGAAATTTACCCTTAGAATTCACTATTAGCAAATCCCATTAGAAGTATTGCTAACGAGAGATCTTTTCTTTTATATAATTTAGTTGCAGGTCCAGGCTTTATCCAAAGAAAATTGATGCCTGGTCAATAAGAGCCTTTATTTCCTAACGATTTTCGCACTGCTGAGGGCGATTATCTTAAAGAGAGGAGCATGATACATATAAAACTAAATATATAACAAGCAGTTTTTGAAAAGATCTAAAGTAAAGGTTCTTTGGATAATCTCCCATTTGTATTCTGAAATAATTATAACAAATTTCATTCTCATCAGTTGAAGAACTGTATATATTACAAATAGGCCAAAATAAACAGATAAAAGGCCAAAAAGAAGTAGCACTATATGTGAATGAAGCCTTATCATTACTAAATAAAAATATTTTAATCAATTAAAGCTGAAGATGAATTACTCTATTTTTTTATACTCTTCAAAGATCAATTTTAAATAAGGATGTCGTCTTCAAGAGTCCCATAAAGAGTAAAGAATCAATTAGATTTAGTGATATATCTGATTGAATATTTATCTACGAATCATATATCAAATTTGTTTAAAGTTTTGGAGCAGATAAGGGTTTTTTAATCTAACTAACTATCGTAATTGGTCGATCCTTTCCTACTTCTTTTGAATTTTTTAACGCAGCATCCCGTAGCGAAAGGCCACTTGAACTTTAATCGTTTCTTCACTTTACTATTTCCCTAACAGCTTCATTACAGTATGGGTTTTACCGCCTACCATCCTCTTCAATATGAACTACATCTCACCTTTATTGATGATTTATAGTATTCCTATTTTTTATTGACTTTGGATATCATCGAGCGATCCTTTAATAAACTATACAAAGTCTGATAATTTTTTAAGTGATAACTTATACAAGTTATTCAAATCCATGATATTTTCATTTGATACTCTATATTGAAGCATAAATACTAAACTCTATACAAAAAGTACAGATCCGCTTCAGATAGAATATAAATAAGGATTTTATCTATGTGTTTTGCTCTCATAATCTTGAAGATAATCGGATACACATTCGCTTCTTCGGTTTCTGATATTTTGAGAGGTAGGAATAGTTTTTGCTCCACGATCAATTCATTTACTTATAAAGGATCTAAACTGTTTTCCTACATCATTTGCATTTTTGTTTTTATCGAAAGTTTAGAATTTTTCATTTATTATTAATATTTACTGTTTTCTTTAAATACGAGTGCTTGACTTTCAGAATGCAGTGATCTAAATTTGTTGTTGTTGTTATTTGCAACTTTGTGGCTCATTCAAAACAAAGATAAATGTGAATCATTTTTTTAGATAATGATGAAGATGGTTTAAAAAATCACATAATTGATAAGTTTAAAATATCACTGCTTAATTACTAAGCCTTTCAACTAAGTAAACATTGGTTGATATTTCTTTCTCCATAATAAACTAGTTTTATCAAAACTCTATTGATTCTTTTCCATCTCTAATATTAGTTTAGCAATGTGATCCTGATTAAAATGGTTCTCCTCTCCTGTCGCTTGCACATAATTCCAGAATTATAAAAGAGAACACATTTCATAGTAATATTAAATTGTGGTTAGTGTCCCTTTGGCTGAAATTATTTCTAGAATACGCTGAGTTGATAATTCCAGAAGAATGTTGAGGTTCGTCATTTTATCAGCTAAGCATTTTTTTATAATCTTGATGTAATTTTTGATTGCTGCGTGCTCCATCTATATGTGCTGGGTATTAACAACCTTCGTCTATTCTAAATTCATCAAGAAATAGAATAGCTCCAAAAAGTTGTTTTTGGTAATCTAAAAGAAAAAGTCTCGTCCGAGAACAGCAGTGGATTCAGCCATAATTTGAGTCAAGGCATGAATGCAAGATTGTTTGGTTTGGGCATGCGTTGAGTTTAAAGCAAGTGAGTAAATTTTATTAAAGAGATGTTTCCATACATTTTGACTTTAGTTGAGCGAGTTCGTGAGACTAAGAGCTTTTATATGGTCGGATATGTTCCACAATAAGCTGACAGTCATGTACTCTTCGTTTGTATCTTTGCTGATAAAGAAAAGCGAATCAATGATGGATACTATATTTTAATGAGATTTAACTCGGTAAATAGATTATTTAATCAGCATTTATTGAAGTTCATAAAGTGATATTTGCAGCACAGAGTTGTTCGTTTCGAGCATTATCTTGATTATTGTAAATGCCTGCATGATGGCCTATTAGTATGTAAAACTGACCAGTAGCTGTTTGATATGGGAAATTATCAACTTAGATATTTAGATATTATGAAATTTAGCCAGTTATAAATACGGTGATAAAATTTATTATTGACGAATGGCACCCTTCTTGAGGAGAGCAGGAAACAAATACCAAAGATGATTCATAGTCTTGACTCGAATCTCTTAATTTTTGTTTGAGCAAAATGATATCCAAAAGGCAGTTAGAAAATTCCATTAGTTCTAAACATATAATATGTTATGCAGAAGTACAGCTTTTAGTTTACTCAAGACATAGTCTATCATTTTTATCAGCTTATCTTGAGGATTTCTACCAGTTTTCTTCTTTTTTTATTATGGGTGAATAGGCTGCTACATATCTGCTAGAAGACTGTTACAGCATTGCACAAAAGCCTGGATAGCTTTTGTGAATGATTTGTATGAGTTTATTAAATTTTGCTAGCTGTAAAGTCTATCTGACATGAGGCACACCTAATCCAGTTCATCGAAACCTTTTCCTTCCTCCCAACTTATCCGAACACTAGCTAACATTTTTATTAAAATTGACAGCCCAACATTATCCAAGATATGAGAATATGCGAATATTATATTAGAGCCGAGTTGTAGGCATTGACTAACCTTAATCGCTTGCATTTTGGTGTCAATCAGAGAAGAAGTGCTTAACCATTCATGTAAAATCATGTTCCTTGCTCTGTGCGATGGACAAATCTAAGTGACACCATTTTTACCAAAAACCAATATTGCAGCTCAATTATCAGCTTTCTAACAACTTGATCATTATATCCTTCCTTCAGATTTAGGGATGTTAAGTATCGAATGATCCTGATGACACTTTTTATCATTTTCTACCATATCCGACTGCCTCTAATAATTTTATTGCCATTACTATCAATTTGAGTTTTCTATAGTTAACTTGCCGAATGCTGCTCTTCAGTTAAATTTTTGCTATCGTTTTTGAGTTATAATTTTTTTCTGAGTCTGATTATTGTATTTTCTAAGATAGAGCATGAAGTACTGATTATTTTCACAAAATCTGAGTCTCCAATTTTGCGTAAATCACCACACATTTTTTCCAAATAAAAATCGCCCCCATCCCAACTGATTTCAATGGGAATAGAATTAGTGCAAAGCTACTAAGATATTTTGCTGAACAAATCCAATAAGATAATACCCTTTTCCTCTTGAATGAGCAAATTCTATTTTATTTAATAATTACACTTGCTTCAATGATGAGAAGACTGACTCCTTAAACAAATATATAAAGCTTGTTACTTCTCTATAAACTGGAGACACTCTTAAATCGGTACAGATTTTATCTAAAAGGTACAATTTCTTCGATTTCTTCATCAAGTTTGATTGCCAGATGAATTGAAAAATAGATAAAAGATTTATAATACCGCATGAAGTCACTTAAAATCCCTTTTTTTACATTTATGCTCTTTTCATTTTATACATTCTTTTCATTCTTGGGATTTTGAATTGCGGTATTTTCAGCCGTAAAATCAAATGCATGCTCAATAGATGTCCTATACATATGATTAATTAATTATGTCACCACCTTGTTTTATGATATCATCCTCATTTTATTTGCAGGAAAATTACGAACCGCAATGATCACCAGATCCCAGACCATGCCGATCTAATCTTAGCTTTTTATCCACTCAAGTTTTTTATTTTTAAAAAGATACTCCAGCAACTAAGCGAGTATTAATAAAGAATTTTCAGTTTTATTAGTAACGAAGACTATTTCTGTCAATGCATACAATGCACTAGTACTAATACTCTGAATAATTGAGTTGGTCAGAGAGCAATCAAAACAGATTGAGTACATTCTGGTCAATAGAGTATAGTCTGAGTACTGCAGCAAATTGCAGTCTATTAAACTGTAAGTGGTTTGTATAATTCTTAAAATCATATCTGCTTATTTGTTATAGTTTTTGAGAAGCAGCACAATGTTTATGAGAAGGTAGAGACATTTACTAATGCCTTTGCTATAGTAGTCTTTTTATAATTTCTTGTTTTTATGGGTATGTTCTGCCTCCTCTAAAGTTTTAATGGAAGCTATTACCTTTGTCAATATGCTCAGAATCAATACGTTGGCACTCTTCAAATCGACTACCTAAACAATTAACTGCAGAATGTCCTGAATCAGTTGCAGTAGATCTTAATTTATCCCCAACAACAATTTATTGATGATTTGATTGCTGATCTATATCGGGATACGGTTACTTCTGCATTTTATTTCGATAAAGGTTTGAGTATAACTGTTAAGCTTTTCATATCCGTGATGACACTGCTGATAAAGCTACTGATTCCTTGATCGCCAATTTCTTTTTGAATTTGATTGTTGCGCATTCACAAATTAATGCTATATATCCTCAAAAAATCAAATAACTGATAAGAAGTATCATCGCTGAAACACTTGGTGCTGCTCCAATAATTTCAGATGTTTCTACTACAATTTGATCTGGTTGCCCTTGGTGTCCACGATGTATCGATTATCATAGTCCAGCAGGTAGCCGAATCGGTCAATATGATATTGGCCTTAATATCTCAATCAATACATGTCGACAGTATAATTTATTATTAATTTGAAGATTTCTTGACTCGGAACATCTCGCGATATTCCAGTATAATGGGCGGAAGAGACGATTTAATAAATGCACCTTTTATCGAAGTTGGCTCTAAATTAGAAAGGTGTACATTTTAACTCAGCTTAAAATTTCATACTCACTTTGTCAAATTCGGACATCATCTTCTTGAAGTTCTCACTTATCTTGGCTTATATTTGACTAATCTTCCCCTCCATCAGGAAGAAGTTAGTTTGCAGCTCGACTATTTATCCATCCCTCTGATTTTTATCCTTGTTGCCGCTTTGAGCCTGTATATTGATGATGGTGCTAGTCTGGCTGACGATTTCGCTATTGATGGCTTCTTGCTTTACGATATGGCTCTGCAGCTCTTCCTTCAGCGAATTTAATTCAGTCTTTAGACTGGAGATGCCTTCGCTTATCTAAATTTTTATAGTATTAAGCATGCCCGGCAAATGTTTTTCCTTCAATATTTGGACAATACTATTTATCAACTGCTGATTATCAGTGGATTCGCCCGGAGCAACTAATTTCGGCTTGCCTTAAAAGGTCAAGGCTTTTTATCCTCGATTAAAACCTCGAACTTATGCATCAGAGGTAAGATCATTCCTCCCCATAGGAGTCATATTCTTCATATTATTGAAGCTATTGGTATGCAAGAGTTCGTTTTGGTTTTGCATTCGATGCTATCCTCCTGAGTATTGGGTTGGAATATTGGGAGGAAGATAGTTTGGCTGGCCATAACCGGGAATATAGTGATAAGAAGAGCTCATAGCTGGTTGATGAGGAGGATTTTCCATAGAATTTGTCACCGGCCTTTTCAACGAATTATAGAGAGGACTTTCTAAGGGTGGCTGCTGCATTCTCCCTTGAGGAATATTTGGCTGTTGGTAAGTATCGGGAAGGAACATGGATTTTTGAAGTGGCCTATCTCTTTGGTTGCCTTCAGCCCTTGGATCTCTGGGAATATGCATGGATTGTTTATATATTTCTTGATAATTCAATATTTTCAGTTATTTTATACCAATCAGGCCCAATGAGAATGATCAAACTAGCTTAAGATTGATTTATCTGTAATTAGTAAAACTTTACCCTATTAATTAAATTGTTTCTTAATTTGCAACTTTAATATTTAAAAAGAGAAAAATTCCAATAAAGGTTTTAACAAACAAATGACATATATTTACCGGCAAATTTTCATGTTATTATTCGAATTAACAAAGATTCTCTAAGAGTATAAATTAATTTAAGTTTTATTTCTAAGATTTCAATAAATTTAGGATTTTGTATGAATCAGGTTATCACCAAAGAGTGCAGCGTTCGAACCAGTTAGGTTTACCCTTCTCGTCAGGAGGCAAAGTACGAAGCAGATACCTTCTTATCTCCTCAATTATGAAAATTACAATGGAAAACGGTATTGCTACCATACCATAATGTTAAAATGTGTTATCTCTGGAACCAAACACAACGTTAATGGGCTTAACATAAGCTAGGATGAGTCCAATCATAAGCTCTGTAGTCATTCCGAAATACATATTCATGTTATGCATACCCTGTGTAAATACAGATTCTCGTCTGGTTTTAGTCACAATATTGTTAAATAACTGCCCCACAAAGTTTGTGTAAAAATATGATGACTGAGCGTACTTAACTGCTTCTGAGGTGAAACATACTGGACGATTTGAAATTGGAGAAATTTGTTGGACACGGCAATCGCTATAATTATAGATTGGAGTAAAAGTCAGCGGAGTTCCCTCATGACAATTCAGAGCACTCATTCTCAGATCCGTGGAGGCTTGTCTAGAGTAGAGCCAGTCTATAAGTTGAGCATTACTCGTAAAATCAGAACATTTAGTATAGCCTGCTGCTGCAAGTTTAGAGTTACCAAAATATGGAGAAGTGGGATTATAAAGATCAGAATCTGCATGAAGGTATATACTGATACCGTTGGTGTAAAGCAGTTGAAAAGCAGGAAAACCAAAATCATTCATTACAATAAACCAAGCAAGTTGGCATGCGAAATAGTTGATAAATCCCTTAAAGCCATATCCCTGAACAAACAACTTTATAGTGACCAAATGATCTTCTTTTGATCGTGGCCTGCGTGTCATTATTCCAATTTCGGTATCCTCATATGCAAAGGAAATGGCAGGGATGAGATCTGTGCCTAAATCAATGCACAGCACCAGTACTGTTGAAATAGGTGGAGGAATTTGAAAAATAAGTAGAACTATGAATGGTACAATTTCTGAAGTTTGGCTTGAAGCAATATACATAATTGCTTTCTTCAAGTTGTCAAAGATCTTACGACCTTCCTCAATTCCCACGATAATGCTACTGAAGTCATCGTTTAATAGGACCATTGAAGCCGCATCCTTAGCCACGTCTGTGCCTGTAATACCCATTGATATTCCTAAATCTGCCTTCTTGATAGCAGGAGAATCGTTCACTCCATCACCTGTCACTGCTACAATTTCGCCCAACTTCTGGCATGCTTTGACTATAATCAACTTCTGAGCAGGACTGGTCCTGGCAAAAACAATTTACTTTTTATGGAGCCATTTTTCCATGATCTTTCCTTGTTCCGCCTCAGGCAATCCTTCATCATCTAAAGTCATCCTTGTGATTTCGTCACCATGAATTACTATCGCATCTGATTCACTGTATGCTTCGTCAAAGGTTTTTCCTTGCTTTTTCATAATTTCGTTAACAGTAAACTCTTAACTAATGATGTTACACTCACGAGCAATGGCGGCTGCAGTTACAGGTTGATCACCAGTAACCATGATAACCTTTACTCCTGCTGTATGGCATTTAATGACAGCAAAAGGAACAGACTAACGAGGTGGATCATTCAGGGAAAGAATACCGACAAATGTTTGTGAATGGAGTGGGAAATTGGGTTTTGCAACCTCATCAATTGAAAAGTCATAGCCCTCTCTATATTTATCTTTTGGTAAATGAAGCATTGCAAATCCAAGCACTCTTTAACCTCTGTTGCCAAAAAAATCATTGCTGTCAGTAAATACTTTTTCCCAGTGTTAATCCTTTGGTGTAGGTACTCCATCTATGAGGATATGAGTGCACATTTTCCATACTCTTTCTGGAGCACCCTTCGTGAATAGGCAAAGATCAGATGTCTCAGTTGGATATTTATTAATGGAAAATGCAAATTTATTGACAGAGCTGAAGAGCAATCTCATATCGCGCTCTTATTGATTCTTTATGACAGGATACCGCTCACGAGTGACAACAATATCTTCAACTGCCTGGAAAAACTTTATCAAAGCAGATTCAGAGGCGTCACCTATGGTGGGTACGTCCAACCAGAGCATGTGCTTTATATTTTATTACCACTCATTTAGGAATTCTTCAAGCTTTATCCTTTTTTACTCTGGGTCGAGGTGTTTGTCTTCCTTAATGCGCTGCTGCTCAGTTTCCGGAGCTGATTTATCGAATATGGCCACTGAACAGACAACAGCACATTCGTGCAAAGCTTTAAATCCAGGATCAGTCAGACTATATTAGAATGGATATGAAGGCAATTCCTTTTGGCGATTAGCAGCTTTAAATATTTTACCGCTGTACATAAGGTTGGCGGCTATCATCTTGTTCATAGTGAGGGTCCCAGTTTTATCAGAACAAATACAGGTTGTGCAGCCCAAGGTTTAGACTGCCTGCAGATTTTTGGCAAGCACTTTCTTTTTTGCCAGTCTCTTTGCTGTCAATGTTAACGAAATGGTGACTTCCAACAGCAATCCGTTCGGTACGTTCGCAACAGTTATACCAATGGCCAAGGTTAGGGCATTTATAACCTCAAATCCGATTGCCAAACCTACTGACAGCACTATTATGCCCAAACAGACTGCTGCGAAACCCAGTCGATGAATGAAGCGATTGATTTCCTTGTTAAGTGGAGTTTATTCTTCCTCAGCAGACATAGCCAATCCAGCAATTTGGCCAATAAAAGTATTGTCTCCAGTAAATATGACGACACCTTTCCCACTTCCCTCCCTATTAAGAGTTGAAAAGAAGGCAATATTCTTGGTTTATAGTGGATTATCGGGATTAGAACATTAAATAGAACGAGAGAGTAGTTAGGTTTATCCAGTGAGAGAGGAATTATCCACCTTCATACCGTTTGATTCAACAATACGGATATCTGCAGGTATCTTTTTGCCCAACTAAACCTTGATGAGGTCACCCCTCACAAGCTTAACTGAAGATATTGATTTTTAGATACCATCACGAACCACTGTGATTTATGGAGGAATAAAATTTTTGAACGACTCCATGAGAGCCTTGCTTTTACGGTTTTGCACAAATTCAACTAAAGTGGATATATTGACAATTGCAGCAAGAACAATGCCCAAATAAAGGTTACCTGGATCTGTACTATCTATCCCATAGGCTATGAAGCATAAAACGGCCCCTGCCCACATTAGACAGGCGAAGAAATTAGCCATATGCATGAGATATTCAAGGAATGGGTTCATACCTTCTTTTTCTGTGAGCTTGTTTTCACCATCTGTCAGCAGTCTTTCAGTCGCTACTGCTTCAGTCAGTCCACGCTTGAGGTCAGTGCCATAGCGTTTGCAAAACTAATCTAAGGGAATGCGGTGGTCATCAATAGACTTAAACTTTTCTGCCTCTGAAATGGACTTGTTCATTGACTTGTTAGCCGGTCCTTCATCCTCAATCTTAAACTTTTAAGAAAGTTTCTGTCTTCGCTTGGCCATCCTGCTTTCCAAAGCCTTGAGTTTCTCCTTATCCTCCTCTAGCTGCATGTTTTGTTTAACTCTCTGGAACCAGGAAATGAGCTCACTATTGGATTTGCTCATTGATAAAATTTAAATTACATCAATTGAATTTACTCAGGAATTTATTTTGTGGGATACATATTTGCAATTGAATTTAGAAGTAAAAAAAGAAATATATATTTAAGTTAAATTATTAAGGAAAGCGTTCATCAAAACCCGAAATATTGTTACAATAATAAAACTTAACTTGAAGCTAAAACATTACTCAAAAGCTTATATATTCATGATTATTATTAGAACGTGTGCTTATATCCTTGTTGATTCGATTTCCTTTCCAGTTTTTGTTTTCAAATAAAGTTATTATTCAAAAATACCATCATGTGCGAATCTAACTTTGTAAATTATTATTTATTAGCATCCATTACATCAAAAATTTTATTATATACTATTTTCAATTTTATCAATTCTATTTAAATCATCATTAATATGAGTGATTTTTTGAATGAAACCTGCAAAACTTAGGCCATTAACTTGAGTCAAGCTTTCTTATGGCATACCTAAAATTTAAATAATCAAAATTATTACGGAGATATAATTAAATACTAATTAAATTTTAAAGAAGATCATTGATGAATAATCAGTCTGATACGATCATTGAAGAAGAAGTAAATGAGCATTATAAGACCCATTCCTTGCCCCATAGTCAATTAAAGCATAAACTAATCAAAAAACATCTATACAAAGCTTATTTTATGGCCAAAACAACTTCTCGAAACACAAATTTTCATCATGCACATGAAAAGTTTTAGGTCGCATTATCGCCTATTTAGATTGACCAAGAAAAGCCAAATACATTAGACTTTAACTATTTTAATTTTGCTGACCTTGAAGAGTGATTTTAATTTTATTATAATGATTCCAAAAATACCCTTTTTAGTGATGATTGGCCACTGGGTTCAGATAAATAAGTTATATTTCCTTTATTTTACCTTTTCTGTCAATATCTTAGTATTTTATCTTATAGATTGGACTTCATTGTTGGTGTTTTCGAACTTGGAATTTTTTTGAAAAAAAATATAATATGGAATATTGAATCCGAATAAGTCTTTTCTCTCTTGGATATTTAGACTTGATCAGCTAGTATTACTAAAAACAAAGTTTCTGTCTTGAATATTCCATAAATTGAAAATAGATAATTTAAGAATTATCATAGATTATGCTACTTAAATTCTCAATTTGTCTATTAAAATTTGCAAAAGACTAATAAAAAACAAATAGTGTGTTGTACGTCCGGTTTTTCTTCTCGCGAATGAGATTTATATTTTTTAGTTTATTGGTTTTTCTTTATTATTATCAATAGAAACTTTTGATCATTAAATTCGGTGTTTCAATGTTATCATTGCCTTATTTTTTGGAGGCAAGCAAATTAATACTTCACCTCTAAGGTTATCATCTGCAAAAATGATTTGCTTATGAGTTATTCCAAACGGCATCATCATCTTAATATATAGAGATAGATCATTTAGAAAGAGGAATTCTCATGTTAATTTTCAACTCAGCAAGTAAACCATTTATAATGGAAAAAACCCTTCTTAGTTGCCAATGAATTTTGCCATCTTAAAATAATGGAATTGTTTTATCTTTCTAAGAGGTATAAAGTAATTTGCTCAGAGACAATGAAATGATAGAGTTTAATAGTTATGCATGCATTAATTTATCGTCTAATATGGACTGATCAACGATATGCACTACTACATCTAAGTCATCGTATCAAACAATCAATTGAATAAATAAGCAGAGTCCAAGATAAAATCATTTTAAAAAGGCTTCTTTAAAATGGATGTTCAGCTAATGCTGCATTTTCAATTTTTTAATTGAACTAAAAAAACATAATAAATTATCAAACCAGTTAAACTGTATAATATTGGGATTTGATTGTATTTTTATTTTTTAAATAAGGATTTGGTAATTTACTCAAATAAGTATAAATATCAATTAAAAAGTATTGAAATATAATTTATAAGTGTTGAAATGGAGAAGGATAACTATACTGAGGAGATGGAAATTTAACATTTATTTTCTGGTAATAAAAAAATGCTCACAGAAAAAGATCGTAGAACAAAAGTTAGTCAAGAATAACTCTCGATGTTTCCCTATAATTGCATCGTATGGATTCAATTCAGAGAAAAATTTTCAAAAATTAAAGAGCATAATGAGGGTTTGATAAGTTCAACAGGGTTTTTAATATCAAGGGATCTTGTATTAACATCTGCTCGCAATTTTTTTAAAGTTAATGAAGAAACGAATGAGGTAATATAACTCACTCCTTTTTCTTTGAAGTTTTGGGAGTCCAATGATGAAAAAGCAAAAGCAACTACAAGTAAAGAAATTCTAAAAATATAAGATTCAAAGTCCAACTTTACATATTTTTCACTATTAAGCCAAATTGTCATGCTTAAAAGCATGCTGAACAAGGAATTAGACAATTAAATGAAAGTTAAACTAAAAGAAAAGATACTGCCCTTGGAGATTGATTCAATAAAACACGATTTTGCTTTAATAAAGCTTGGAGAAACTGTTGAAAGATAAGCCTATTTTCCGTTATGCTCGAATTTAAGAGATAAAGTATAAGCTACAGTCACAGGGTATCAATAGATTAATAATTTGGAAGCTCAAATGTTCACCCATTCCAATAGCCTTGACTCAATTAATGATGATGGACTTTTCTACGATATCGATACTTCAGAGTAGCAAAGGGGATCACCTGTTTATATATTTGAATCAAATCAAATCAAAGCAGTCGGTATTCATAAAGCATTTTTGCCAAATAAAGGCTTGAGCTATGCTACAATGATTAATGAAGAAATGATTAAGGTCTTGCAAGTATGGGCTCATTAAATAAATAGTTCTTTTCAAGTAATAAACGAAGATCGATCAATTACATAAGAATAAAAACCTGAAGAATCTAATTCTCTATCTTAAGAATAGTCCATAAATTAAAAATACTTCAACAATAGATCAAATTATTACAAAAAAATGGAAAATTAATAAGCAGATCGACACTAGGAATAAAAGAAGATCCAAAGAGCAATATTATTTAATACAAGGGGGATCTAATGCTATCAAAATAACAATTTGCATTAAGCCTACCAATATTACAACCGCTCTCTAAATATCTATTAACGAGTGAATAAAGTAGCAATCAGTTGGGCTGCTACTCTACATAACATGGGTTTGGTCAACTATAAGCAAAATAAATTCAATTAAGCTCTAGAATACTACAATAAATCACTCAGTATGAGGCAAAATTTAAATTAAGTCTAATCCATTGATTATGCAGATACTCTTCATAATATCGGTATAGTGTACAGAAAGCTTAAAAAATTTAATTAAGCTCTTGAATGGTACTAAAGATCATTGTTTATCAAATAAAGTGTAAGGGGAAATGAGTCAATCGATTATGCCAATACTCTCAACAGTATTGGAAGAGTATATGATGCTCTTGATAACTTACCATAAGCGCTCAAATATTTTAATAAATAACTTGAAATTAGAGAAAAAATTAAGGGAAATGAATCAATTGACTGCATCAATGTTCTTGAATGCATTGGTTTGATTTACAATAAGCTGAGCGAGCACGAAAGGGCAACTTAATTCTTCCATAGAGCTGGAAGAATTAAAGCCATTTGTAAATGATTTGGCCTTCATCTGTAGAATATATCTTATTGATTACAGTAAATTATATTACATCATTTTGAGATTCAATGGTTTTGTGTTTCTATGAGTAGGAAATCATTATTAATTTATAAGATACATCAAGGGTTTATTTATCTGGATTATATTTTTGAATATATCATACAGCAGTCCAGCAACCGTCAATGGTCCAAGCAGCTCCGTTAACCTGCTTAGAGTTTTCGCCCACCAAAAATACCACCATTTCTCCGATGTCTTGAGGTGAACTAAAAGCTCCACTGGGTTGTTTTTCCTCAACAAGGCGACGAGATGCCTGTTCGACAGTAATATTATCTCTTTTGGAGATAATTTCAATTTGCCTTTCGATTAAGGGAGTGAGAACAAATCCTGGACAGATTGCGTTAACAGTGATTCCTTTCTTGGCATTCTCGAGAGCAACTGCCTTTGTAAAGCCAACTATTCCGTGTTTAGCAGCTACATATGCTGATTTGTTAACTGAAGCCACCAATCCGTGGACTGATGCGATATTAATGATCCTTCCCCATCCAGCTTTTTGCATATATGATAGAGCAGCTTTTGTTAGATAGAAAGCAGCACTGAGGTTAAGAGATAAAACCTGCTCCCATTTTGCATCTGGGAAGTTCACACACTCGTCAATGTGCTGCATTCCAGCATTGTTGACTAATACGTCTACCCGTCCAAAATGTTTCAAAGCTTCCTCCACTATCTTTTTGCAATCTTGAGCTTTAGTGAGATCAGCAAATATGAATTTGGCCTCAATTGATGGATATTTTTTGGTAAAATCAGCCACAGTTGCCTTAATCTCTGCGTCAGAAGCAAAACCATTGAGCACGATATTGTATCCCTTGGCAGCAAGAGAGTGGGCAATGCCAAGTCCGATGCCGCTGAGGGAGCCAGTGACTAAAGCTACCTTATTGCTTTTACTAAATGAGCAGATACATACCTGGCG
>Ga0302268_1000769_pt1 | contig 19781 bp, 15 predicted proteins | sample III_Bog_E2_1_FD_194554 | JGI IMG/M metagenome (GOLD analysis project Ga0302268, IMG submission 194554) | Peat permafrost microbial communities from Stordalen Mire near Abisko, Sweden - III_Bog_E2_1 | ecosystem: Environmental > Terrestrial > Soil > Wetlands > Peat | place: Sweden: Abisko... | reverse complement strand
CCACCTTCAAAATGTACGTGAGGAAGAAAGAGTATTATTGGCCCGTGAAATTCATGATGAGCTTGGTCAGATATTAATTGCTATAAAAATTGATATGGGCATGTTAAAGCAAAACGTGTTAAAAGGAATTGATAAAGAGCATACCGAGGAGGTTTTATCAAAATTCAATGCCCTGTTTGGATTAGTCGACAATACGATAAAGACTGCCCGTAAGATAATGACTGATCTAAGACCTGAGGTACTCGACTTACTTGGATTTATCGAAACTATACGACAACATTTAAATGCGTTTCAGGAAAGATACAAAATAAAATGTGTCTTTGAAAATTCAATTTCTAGTCTGGAACTCGATTCTCAACAATCTGTAGCCTTATTCAGGATTATTCAGGAAGCATTAAACAATATAGCCAAACACTCTAAAGCTACTGAACTGAAAGTTATTATTGAATTAGAAAATGAAAAATTATCTCTGGAAATCTTGGATAATGGTATTGGTTTTGACGAGAATCACAAGAAAAATCCCGATTCGTATGGATTAATAGGTATGAAAGAAAGAGTTTTCCTTCTGGATGGCGAACTGACAATAAAAGGAAAAAAGAATCATGGAACAAGTATAAAAGTGGTAATGCCTTACGACAAATAAAGCGTTGAGCATTGAGTGTTAAGTGTTAAGCGTTGAGAATTAAGAATTGAGTATGTATTCGAGTAGTGAAGCCCTCACTAGTTGTAGTGATGCCCTGATTTTATGACATAAATCAACATTAACTGAAAACTTAGTGAGGGTTTCACTTGGTTAGGCGAGAGGTAAGAAGCAAGAATTACGCGGACGTAACATATGTAAGTAGTAAAAGTGTAAGCAAATTTCAGGAGAGTAAAGTATTAAGCAGGAATAAGAATTAAAAGCCAGGATAATCATTTATTTACTATAGATTTGTCAACTCAGAAAAATAATCATTTAAAAAAGCATCACACATTAATTCTACTTTGACAGATTATATTTTTCAGACAGGATTAACAGGATTAACATGTAAATTGTGCCCTAAAAATAATGACATAATCCAAAAGATCCACTGAATTTCTGTTACTTAAATTATTATCGAATAATACGAAACCTGTTAATCCTGTTAATCTTGTCATATTTTTTTTATTATTTAAATCTGTCTAAGTAGAATTGATTAGTATTTTGTATTAGAACATTATTTGTAAGTGCATCATTAGAAGCCGATATTAACATTCATGATGAAACAACTTTAAGTAACTATCAGGATAGATATGAAAACTGACAATGAATTAAATTTTTCGATCGATGTCAATGAAAACGTCATTCAGTTTAAAGACATTTTTAATCTTGAAGACATTCAACGAATGCAGGATTTATTCTCTGATGCCACTGGTGTTGCTTCAATAATAACTTATCCTAATGGGATCCCGGTTACCAAACCAAGTAACTTCTGCTCATTGTGTACTATCATTAGAAATACAGAAAAAGGACTGGCTAATTGTATAAAATCGGATGGGTTGAATTGTAGTGATATTTCTACCGGAATGCAACTACAACCTTGTTTGAGCGCAGGATTGTGGGATATAGGTGCAAAAATATCTGTAAATGATATTCATATTGCTAACTGGTTAATCGGTCAGGTGAGGAATGAAGAAACTGATATACAAAAAATCATTGATTATGGAGAGGAAATTGGTGCAGACAATGTGGAATATCTTGAAGCGTTGAACCTTGTACCACTCATGTCGAAAGATAAGTTTCATAAGATTTTTGAAATGATGTTTGTTATTGCGAATGAACTCTCTGAAAAAGCATACACCAATTTGCAATTAAAAAGACAGATTACTGAGAGTGAAAAAGTGAATTACCTGTTGCAAAAAAATGAGAAAACACTTTCAATCACCCTGCACTCTATCGGTGATGGAGTAATCTCAACTGATAAAAACGGGAATATTGTCAATATGAATCCGATTGCTGAAGCCCTGTGTGGATGGAAATTCTCTGAAGCTATCGGAAAACAGCTAGTCGAAGTTTTTATGATTATAAATGCTAAAACACGACAACCGGTTGAGAACCCTGTTAAAAAAGTATTGGAAAAAGGAAAAATAATTGGCCTTGCCAATCATACAGTCCTTATTTCCAGGAATGGAACAGAATATCACATTGCAGATAGTGCTGCACCAATTAAGAATATAGATGGAATGATTACCGGCGTTGTACTTGTTTTTTCTGATGTTACCGAGAAATATACGGCTGAAAAGAAATTAAAAGAAAGTGAACGTAGTAAATCTGTTCTATTGTCAAATATTCCCGGAATTGCTTATCGCTGCAGATTTGACCCTCAGTGGACTATGGAATTTGTTTCAGAAGGTTTTTTAGCTCTTACCGGCTATCAGACCGAAGATATTATCAATAATAACATCATATCATTTAATGACCTGATTCTTCCTGAATATCGTGAACATCTGTGGAACACATGGAAGAAAGCAGTTAAATATCATCAGAAGGTTTGTGAAGAATACAGAATATTAACCGCTGATAATCAGGTAAAATGGGTCTGGGAACAGGGAATTCCGATATACAACAGTGCAGGTGAAGTTGAAGTTTTAGAAGGACTGATTATTGACATTACCGATCGAAAATGCATTGAAGAAAAGCTTCGTGAAAATGAACAATATCTGCAACAAAGTCAGATAATAGCACAACTTGGAACATACACATTTGACATTATTCATAATAAATGGATCAGTTCCGAATTACTTGATTCATTATTTGGGATTAGTACACATCATGATAAATCACTGGAAGGTTGGATAAGTATTATACATCCCGAATGGCAGGAATATATGACTGATTATTTTGTGAATGAAGTGATAGGAAAGAAACTGAAATTTGATAAAGAATATAAAATTATCAGAAAAAACGACTTCCAGGAACGATGGGTGCATGGTATTGGAGAATTGGTTTTCGACGAAACAAATCGACCAATTACAATGATTGGAATAATACAGGACATTACAGAAAAAAAACTGGCTTCGGAAGAACTCAGAGAAAGTGAGAAAAAGTACCGCACTATCTTTGACAATGTTCAGGATGTCTTTTATCAGGTGGATATGTCAGGGAATCTGACAGAAGTGAGTACATCCATTAACCAGTTTGCTGAATATAACAGAGATGAAGTTATTGGGAATCCTATTGAGATGTTGTATAACAATGCCATTGAAAGAAAGGTAGCTTTTGATATCATATTGAAAAATCAACATGTAAGAGATTATGAAATTGATTTAAAGACAAAGAATGGAACTATCCGGCATGCTTCGCTCAATGCAAAATTGATTTATGATGCTGAAGGAAATCCACATCATATTGATGGATTCATCCGGGATATTACCGAACGGAAACTTGTTCAAAATGCATTAAGTGACAGTGAAAAGAAATTTCACGATTACATTGAATTTGCTCCTCATGGAGTTTTTGTTGCTAATGAATCGGGTAAATTCATAGAAGTAAATACGGCAGCATCCAACATCACAGGCTATAGTAAAGATGAATTGATTTCTATGAATCAAATTGATTTAGTTGATGATGAATCAAAAGAATCATATATAAATCATTTTAATACAGTTGTAAAAACAGGATTTGCCACTGACGAATTCGGATTGGTACGCAAAGATAAATCCGGGGGGTATATTTCTGTCGACACAGTTAAATTGACAGACAAACTATATCTCGCATTTATTGCAGATATTACTGATCGGAGAAATGCTGAAATAAAATTAAAGGAAAAAGAAGAGTTCCTAATGGAAACCCAGCTAATTGCGAATCTTGGGAATTGTATTGTCGATTTTACAACCGGTACCTGGAAAAGTTCGGAAATCATGAATTCGATAGTTGGAATTGATCTTGAATCCGGGAATACTTTCAAAAGTTTCGCAGCAATTATTCACCCTGACTGGAAAAAAGAGATCGATGATCATTTTTTGCATGATGTCATTGAAAAAAGAAGTGAATTCAATATAAAATTCAAAATTATCCGTCCTGTTGATCTGAAAGAGAGATGGATTCATGTTATTGGAGAGCTTAAATTTGATACTGAGAATAACCCACTTAAATTGGTTGCAACGGTACAGGATATAACAGAAAGGAAACTTTCGGCAGAAGCTCTCAGACATAGTGAGCAGCTTTACCGTTCGATACTGAATGCTTCACCAGATGCGATAGTAGTTGTTGAAATGAATGGAAAAATCCGCATGGTTTCGCCTACCACTTTAAAAATGTATGGTTGCGCCGGATATGATCAGCTTATTGGCCATAACATGTTTGATTTTATCAAGTCTGAAGATAGAGAACGTGCAATGTCAAACAATCTACTCATGATTGATGGATTTAATGGTACTACTGAATACCGGATTTTCAGAAATGATGGGACTGCATTTTTTGCAGAAGTAAATGGCGAGATATTATGGAATTCGGAAAATGAACCTAATGGTTTGATTTTTATCATCCGTGATATTACCGAACGGAAGAAAGTAGAAGTTGAATTGAAAAATTCACAGGTTGAATTGAAACAGTTTGCCTCCCATCTTCAAAATGTTCGCGAAGAAGAAAAAGTGCAATTAGCACGTGAAATACATGATGAACTTGGTCAGATATTGATAGCCATCAAAATTGATTTGGGAATGATGAAACAAAAAGTATTAAAAAGCATCAAAACTATTGATGCTGAAAATATTTTGACTAATTTTGACAATCTTTTCGGACTAGTTGATAACACCTTAAATACGGCCAGAAAAATAATGACCGATTTAAGACCTGAAGTGTTATTCTTAGTAGGTTTTGTAGAGGCTGTAAAACTCTATATCACTAATTTTAAAGAAAGATACCAGATTATTTGTATCTTTGAAAACTCTGTCCACGGATTGAAATTAAATTCACAACAATCGGTTGCATTATACAGAATTGTTCAGGAAGCACTTACTAATATCGTCAAACACTCGAAAGCAACGAAAGTAAAAATTAGTCTTGACTGTAGGGAGAATAAATTAGGATTGGAAATCACTGATAATGGAATAGGTTTTAAAACAACCCAGAAAAACAAAGCAAACTCTTTTGGGCTGCTCGGGATGAAAGAAAGAGTCTATTTACTGGATGGAGTGTTGCTGATTTCAAGTCAACCAGGTGAGGGAACTACAGTAAAAGTTGAGATTCCTTATCAGACTCAAACGAAAATTAATGTTTAAGATTTAAGATCAAAGACAAAAGATCAAAGATCAAAGACGAAAGACAAAAGATCAGTTCTTAATAACAATCGATGAACATCTCTAAAATAAATTTGTTAACTCTTAAAACTATAGTATGATAAAAGTATTTATTGTAGACGATCATGAAATCATTCGTGAAGGACTTAAGAAGATATTAAAAGAAGAGTCCGACTTAAAAGTAGTTGGTGAAGCTGCGAGTGGAGATGAAGTCCTTCAGAAAATCAATGAAATTGATTGCGATATCATGTTACTGGACATGAACATGCCCGGTAGAAGCGGACTTGAACTAATTGGTGACCTCAAGAAATTGAAACCGGAACTCCACATCTTAGTACTCAGCATTCATCCGGAAGATAAATTTGCATTACGGACATTGAAAGCCGGTGCTTCCGGTTATTTATGTAAAGATACTGCACTGGAAGAGCTTGTAATTGCCATCCGTAAAGTTCACACCCGTGGACGGTATCTGAGTAATACACTGGCAGAGCAACTTGCATTCGATTTTTTGCCCGAAAAAGATCATTTACCCCACGAACAACTGTCGAACCGTGAACAGGAAATCATGTTTATGCTCGCCACCGGTAAAAAAGTAAAAGATATTGCTGCAGAATTAAATCTAAGTATCAGTACTGTTTTTACCTATCGTGTCCGTATTTTTGAAAAACTGAAAATAAAAAGCAATGTAGAACTCACCCATTATGCAATAATTAACAAGCTGGTGGATTAAATATGAGTTGATTATATGCTTTATTTTAAATAATTTAGTAACTTTGAGCCCAATTATAGAGGAAAAAGAATGATTGCTACACAATGTAATTGTACTTCCATCATAATTGGGCAATCTTATGTCTTATTTTTTGTGATTTATTGTTATACAGTACGTTTTTCTGTCTACATTCCGAGCTGTTAATTCTCTCAATGCCATGGTGAATTGTTACTAAAAGAACTGACAATAAACCATAGAAACAATACTGAATTAATAGTTTGACTATGGCAATAATCTTACTCAAAATTCTATCAACTGTTTCTTTTAGCAGCTTTTCTTTTCCTGCCAATAGTTTTCATCCTTTCAATCATTTGAAGGGTATATCTTTTTTATGCTGATTTTGGTGTGGGTTTGGGGATTGTGTAAGAGTAGTATAGAATAATAGCTGAAGCAGCAACATTACTGAAAAGACATTTAACTTTGCTACATGATTTTTTTATTAAGTTAATCTTTCTGCAATTCCAATTTATAATAGAAGACTTAACTAATGAAACGATTTATTCCAATTAATGAACTATGAAACCAAAAGTAAAAATACGGTTTCTTCCGGAAAAGACATTCAGAGTAATAGCTTCTATCGTTGTGCTTTGTATTCTGCCTATGCTTACTTATGCTCAAACCATTACTTTTTCTTCAACAAACCCAGCAGTACCTTCTGCAAACATAGTTTTAGGTGCAACAAATCAAATAATTTATTATGGATCTTTTGCAGTAAGTAATAGTAATGGAGTAAACCTTATGAATATTATATTTACTCCCTCTGGTACATTTGTACCTTCAGATATCAATCTTTATACATTTCGGTATAATTCAACTAATTCTTTTGCTGGAAGCTCCCCTACCTATCCTACAGCAGTTCCATTAGCTGCTGGTAATACCGTATCGCTTTCTATTAATAACCCTACTTTTAATAATGGAAATACTTATTATTTTTGGATAACCGCAGATATTAGTTCGAATGCAACACTTGGACATACACTGACAATGGGTGCTCTTACTCCAAGTAATTTTGAATTTACGGCTTCAGGAGTAACTGAAACCGGCACCATGTATGACGGAGGTACTCAGACATTAATAGCTTCAGGTCCCAATATTATAATTGAGACAAGTGGCCTTATGGGTTTTTCGTATCCTTTAGGGAATGGACCATCTGCTTACCAGTCATATACAGTCAGTGGAACCAGCTTAACAAACAATGTTACCATTACAGCTCCTGCCGATTACGAAATTTCCACTACAAATGGGTATAGCGGTTTTACAAATTCGATAATACTTTCTCAAAGTGGAGGAACTCTATCATCTACCACTGTTTATATACGATTAAAGTCAGGACTAAGTATTGGTTCCTATAACGAAAGTATTGTCCATTCCAGCTCAGGTGCTACATCAAAAGATGTAAGCTGTAGCGGTGTTGTTACTTGTTCTTTATCACCTCCAACGGTGACTACACCTATAACTTATTGTCAAAATGCAACTGCAACACAATTAACTGCGACTGGTCAAAGCCTTTCATGGCAAATATATGGTAGCAGTAGTGTTGGAGGTACAACAGATCCTACATCAGCAGTTTACAACGCATCGGACAACAATAACAAAACAACGAGCTTTACTGTTAGTTCAAACGTATCAACGGTAACAATTTCATCAGTTGATTGGGATATTCCTGCAAACCAGACTGTAACTGGCGTACAAGTTGCAATACAGACATCTTCCGGAGGTGTAGTAACAAATGGCACCCAAACGAATGCAGCAATAACTACAAATCAAGGAGTTTCATTTATTCAAAAACAAACTTCTACATTTACAAATCTGGTACTTACCCCGGGAAATTATCGTATAGCATTAGTCTCAGGAAGTGGAAATTTTGGAAATCTTAGTCCTGGTTATCCTCAAACAGAATCAACAGGGAGCATAAGTATTACAGGAACTCCTAATAATCAAGTTTACTATAATCTTCAATTTACATATAATAAACAAAGTATTACAGCACCAACACCGAATACTGCCGCCATTGGAACTACGAACTATCAGGTCACCCAAACAGTTGCCGGGTGTACAAGTGGTCCGGCTTCTATTGATATAATAGTAAGCTCTACTTGCCCTAACTATTTCCAATCATATCAAACAGGCAATTGGAATTCAAGTGCTACATGGCGAGAATCGACGGATGGAGGTAAAACATGGAATACAACTACTTCTACGCCCACAAGCAATGACATCGTTACTATCCAAAGCACGCACACGGTTACACTTAATGTTGCAGCTGCAGCAAGCATCATAACTATTTATGGAACTTTGGATGTAAGTACTTATACTTTGACCGGAACAAATACATTGACTGTTGCTTCAGGCGGTAATTTGTTGATTGGTGGGACCTCTAATTACCCGACCGGATTTACGACATCATTAAGCATTGGGAGTACAGTAAACTATTATAAATTAGGGGATCAAACTGTATTTACTCAGATATACAGTAATCTTACACTCTCGGGTTCAGGTGTAAAAACTACAAACGGAATTACAGTCAACGGTACTCTCTCACTAGAAGGAACAGCCACAACACCTGGAACAATTGCAAGTTTTGGAATAAATTCCTCATTGCAATACAAAGGCAGCTCAACTCAAAGCATATTAAGCAACATGGTTTTATCCAACAAAGCTTACAACCTGACTATTGCTAATGCTGCCGGCGTTAATTTGAATACCAATTTTGCCACAAGCAATAATCTCATTGTAAATTCAGGCACATTCTTAACTATTCAGCCGGCAACAGCCCTTACCGTGGGAGACTCTGTGAAAAACTCAGCCGGCACTTCGGGCATTGTTATTAAGTCAAGTACAACATTGGCTAACGGATCACTAATTTTTTCTCAGCCCGCGCTTAATCCTTCTGTTCCAGCCACGGTAGAAATGTATTCAAAAGCTGCCGCTTCAATTCCAGGACCTCCTCCATCAAGTTACAAATGGCAGTTTATAGGTATTCCGCTACATTCTTTGCCTACTACAAGTCCTACTTTTGATGGTGGTTATATACGCCAAATGCACGAAAACGATAGTCCTGCACATTGGGAGCAATTGAGTAATCTTTCACCATTGACATCGTTTACAGGCTATGAAATTACTCAGGCAACAGCAAAAACATATGTTTTCCAGGGTCAACTTGAAAATAAGGATTATCCTTTAACTAAATTACCTTTTACTACTTCCGGTGCTACTTTTCCAGGTCAGAGCCTGATCGGAAATCCGTACACAGCAGCCATAGAGATATCACAAATACAGTTTGGATCTAAGATGTTAAAAACAGTGTATCTTTATAATACAGGGTCTAAGTCTGATTGGACAAATGCCGCATCGGGGACATTGCCCGATTCGTTAAATAGCTCTACAACAGCAGGTCAATACACGGCCATCCCCCAGGCATTGGCAGGACATGGTTCATTACAATATCAGATTCCTTCCATGCAGGCTTTTTTGGTTAAAGCTCAGGCTAATGATCCTAATGCTACACTATATATTCCTTACAGTTCGACAGGGACAGTGGTTGCTGATTCAGTTGCCCAACGATCTATAAGAATGCTTACAAAAGCCTCTTCTCCGGATATATGGACTATCATCGATGTGAAAGGTTCCCGTTTTTCCGACCGGATGTGGATCTTTACAGAACCGGGTTGTACTCATGGTTTTGATAACGGATGGGATGGGGAGAAATTCATGGGTTCAAGCCTTACACCCCAGATTTATGCCATGGAACAGGATGGAAATTATCAGGTGAATTCTGTAGACGATATCAATAATACATATCTTGGATTCCGGGCAGGGGAAGACAGTGTATACACCCTTACTTTTACCCATCAAAATCTGGGTTTGAAGTACGGGAATGTATATCTTGTAGATTCCGTAACTCAACATACGGTGGATATCACAGCAAGTGGAACACAATACACATTCATGTCACTTCCAACCGACACCATTGAAAAGCGTTTTAAAATTATAACAAATACGGATATTACCACCAATGTAATCACCCCGGTCTCAGGAAGTACACAACTGAATGTATTCAGCTCGAGACATACTGTCTATATTGATAATAAGTCAGATGAAACCGGATCCCTGTATCTGTATGATATGACAGGACGATGTATTCATATCTACAATTTTACAGCGCAGGGAGTAACTACTATCCCAACTGATTTATCTACGGGCATTTACCTGGCAAAAGGAATTACCAAAAGCAGGATAATAACTAAAAATATCATTTTATGATAGTCGGTAGTTAGTAGTTGGTAGTCGGTAGTAAAAAGCAGGTAGTGGGTAATGGTTGTAATTGCTGTTGCAATAAGATAGTTTCTACTATTGACAGTTGCACCTCATGATCTAAAACATCTCTACCATGTTATAGTCGCCCTCACACTTTCTGATCAACCGTACAATGCAAAGTCGCCCTCCCACTTCTGCATGCACAATATACTGCCATCAAGACCAAGTGCGAGGGCGACATCCGGGCTGAATGTCGCCCTCCCTCTTACTTCTTACCTCTTACTCCTGTTTAAGCAACCAAAAAAGCTGTAAATACAGATGTGGGAGTGCGACTATGTATGCTACAACCCGGTTCTCCCGTTTATAGTCGCACTCCCACATTTGCATGCACTTTTTTTCTGCTGTTTAGAAAAATAGAGGATTGAAAACCGGTTGTACAATTTAGACCAAGTGGGAGGGCGACATCCGTTTGACTGTCGCCCTCCCACTTCCTCTTCAACCGATCATTCTGTAGAAACCTTTATGCTTCAACAACCAAATTAGGCTGTAAATACCGATGTGGGAGTGCGACTATGTATGCTGCAACCTGGCTCTTCCGTTTATAGTCGCACTCCCACATTTGAATGCACTTTTTTTCTGCTGTTTAGAAAAATAGAGGATTGAAAACCGGTTGTACAATTTAGACCAAGTGGGAGGGCGACATCCGTTTGACTGTCGCCCTCCCACTTCCTCTTCAACCGATCATTCTTTAGAAATTTAATGCTTCATCGACTAGACTATGCTGAAAATACAGAAGTGGGAGTGCGACTTTTGGATTGACTGTCGCCCTCCCACTTACTCTTCAACCTGTTTTTCAGTCGAGATCATTAAGCTTATACAGCCAAATTCTGCCGTTAATACAGAAGTGGGAGTGCGACTATTTGTGTGCAACCCGGTTCTTCCGTTTTTAGTCGCACTCCCACTTTTCATTCTCATTTTTTTTGTTGTTAAGAATAGTAAAGGATTCAAAACCGGTTGTGCAATTCAGAACAAGTGGGAGTGCGACATCAAGCTAATCGGTCCCCCCTCCTACTTACTCCTTACTCCTTCTTCTACAACCAAACCATACTGTAAATCCAGAAGTGGGAGGGCGATTATTCTGACAAACCTTTCAAATGGAGCTTACAACATCCGGTTTTTTCGGGACTCTTTAAACTCATACCTTTAAAACCTATATGTGTGATAAAATACAAAGTTGTTTGATTGTATCGAATAAATTTGTATTTTTGTATCGAACAAATTTGTATTTCTGTATCGAACAAAATTTATATCTATGGTATTAGAAAGTATTATAGCGTATGTTGTGGAACAACAAAAGACTCGTATGTCATCACGGGATAGTGGCTTGAAGCGTGAACTTATTCCAGCTACCCGGAGTTTATCATCTCATGCTTTAATTATTTCAGGTGTGAGACGTTGTGGGAAAAGCACACTTTTAATGCAAATGATAGAAAGCATGGATCGTGAAAAGGTTCTTTACCTGAACTTTGAATCTCCTCAACTATTTGAATTTTCACTTTCTGATTTTGCAAGGCTGGATAATGTAATCTCGCAAAAAAAAATCAGCACCCTTTTTTTTGATGAAATACAATTGGTGGAAGGTTGGGAAATGTATGTAAGGCAAAAACTGGACGAAAATTTTCAAATTATAATTACAGGTTCGAACGCCTCATTGTTAAGCAAAGAATTGGGTACAAAGCTTACCGGGCGTCATATTTCCCAGGAGCTTTTCCCATTCTCATATAGTGAGTTTCTTTCATTCAAACTATTGACACCCGGGGTTCAAAGTTTAAAAGAGTACATGCATACAGGTGGGTTTCCTGAATTTTTGAAAACCGGTGACGAAGAACAACTTTCTACACTTTTCGAAGATGTGCTTATTCGTGATATTGTAACCCGTTATGGCATAAAAGATATAAAAAGCCTTCAACGATTGGCTTCATACCTGTTTTCAAACATTGGCAATCGAATTTCGGCAACAAAATTGAAACAACCACTTTCCATCGGAGCAACAAGTACTATTTTAAGTTGGTTTTCCCATTTAGACCTTTCTTATCTGGTGTCGTTTTTACCCATGTTTAGCCATTCTACAAAAGCACAACTTATTAATCCCCGAAAAGTTTATGCTATTGATTTAGGATTAGTAGATGTCATTTCGAATACAATGACAGATGATTCTGGTAGAAAATTAGAGAATCTCATATTCTTGCATCTCAGAAGAAAATATACAGAACTTTATTATTTCGATGAAAAAGGAGAATGTGATTTTGTGGCTATGAAAAATGGAGTTGTACAAGAGCTTGTGCAGGTTTGTTATGATTTGAACCCTGATAATCTAAAAAGAGAAATGAATGGAATCATGCAGGCAATGAAATTTTTTAATATTCAAAAAGGAAAGATAATAACTTTCACCAATACCGATTTAATAAAAGAACATGAATTTGAAATTGAAGTTGTTCCTGCATATAAATATTTAATGAATAGCATGTAATGGAATTACAACTTTCCATGCTAAACTTTTAGTCGTCGAGGTACGAGACACAAAAACGTTTTCTTCAGCACAAAAGAAAACGCTCAAAAGAACTTCCTACGTTTTGAGGTTTAAACATTCGGTTGACTATGTACGCTGCAACCCTGTTCTTCCGTTTATAGTCGCACTCCCACTTTTGCAGCGCATTTTTTCTGCCATTTAGAATAGGATAGGATTGAAAACCGGTTGTGCAATTTAGACTAAGTGGGAGGGCGACTATTCCGGAACCACAAACTCTTCAACCTTTCAAACTTCAAACCTTTCAAACCTTTCAAACCTTTCAAATGGAGCTTGCGACATCCAGTTTTTTCGGGACTCTTCAAACCTTTCAAAGCCCTCAAGAGAATTCCAGGGTCATACAAACCCAACAATAATTAGAGCAAGTTTAAAGTGTGATGCAAGTTGTTTGATTGTATCGAGCAAATTTGAATGATAGCAACAAACAGAATTTACATTCCGTCGTTTAAAAGCGAAAGGATGTAACTAATTGGGTAACAGATACTATCGAAAATCTTCGATTATTGTAATACTCATATTTATTATTAATTATTCTGCAATTCGATAAATTGTATTCTATAGAATACAAAAGCATTCAAAATATGTATTCTATAGAATACAATTTATGTGTATTTGCAGATAAACAGGGTCTATTGAAAAAGCATAAACTATTTGTTATTCAATATTTTATCGTTATTGGTATACAACTAAATGCAAGGATATATGAATAGACCCCTTAAGAAATGTGCACAAGTACCCGATTATGTCGGTCCAAATCAATTAGTTTTGGCTGGTTTTGAGTCTCCATATGATCAAAAATTGAACCCGACAAACCGATGGGTTATTTTAGTCCATCTTATTCTCTGAGATGAAATCAGCAATCTTTATCTGAAAATTCGTTCCAGTTGATCCGACAGGACAACCACCTTTAGGTCATCGAATCGTTCCAGGCTCACTTATCATCAAAAATGGGGGTAATCTTGATGACAGGGAGACATTTGACCAGATCTTAGAGGACATTTATATACAATACTTTCTTGGCTATCCAGGTTTTACGAATGAAACGCCTTTTGATTCATCTTTATTGGTAGAGTTTCGCAAGCGTCTTGGCATGGAAAATCTAAATACTTTCAACGAAAAGATAATAGCTCTTAAAACAAAGATCGAAAGCAAACAAATGATAGTTAATCAATTAGATACTCTCGTCAATTTATTAATATAAATGTGGTCTGAGTTTTTCAACATATCCTATTTATTGCTTTAATTTAAAAAATAAGACCAATATTACAAGTAGAACAAAACCGATTAAAAAATAGCGAATATACTTATCTCGTTTACCTTTTTGAATTACATAATACTCATAATCAGTTAGAAAGCTAGAATTTGGTTCCCATTTTTCAAGTTTAGCATACTGTTGATCGCTCAAAAGTTTTAACTTGCAAATTTTAAAAACTTTTTCAGTTTTTGAATTCAGGCATTTAGCTATAACTTTGTCATTTCCAATTTTAAGAGGAATAATTTCCCGGGCATGATTTGGTTGACTACCATAAGTATATTTTACTTTAAGAGTCTTGCCCGATTTTTGTGCATCAATTAGTATCTGTTTTTTCCTCATAACTTATATGTGTTATAATTTAAAATACAAAAATAAATATTTAGTTACAAATACAATCATACATCTATGTGAAAACACCATGAAAAAATGATATGTGAAACATGAGATTACATTCACTGATCATAATTTATGTCACTTATTTAACCGTTACAAAAATAATCATTTAATTTATAGAAATATCTATATTTCTATAAATATATTAATATTATTTCATTTTACATGATAAATGTATATTTATAACTTTCATTTAGGAGTTTAATTTATTTGAATAATAGATATTTACAATATTTACATTATATTTTCGACTTATTGATAATCAACTGATTGATATTATAGATTTTAAATTTATGGATCTAATTATCATCATTATAAAACATGTATTCAAAGTTTCAAAGAAAAGTACAACTTATTGCCACAAGTTAAATCAAACAGTAATATGAACAATAATTGATTTTTTATAACAAGCTAACAAAATATACTTTATTCTGAAAGTCATTTATTTCTTATCCTTTAGAGTAACATTGTTGAAAGATCCAATTTGCTTAAGAAGCTATGAAATAAACTCAAAATGGGTGCTTCATTTGATTTCAACCACAATAAGTCAATTAATTCTTTGGTTTTGGAAATATGATTGTATTTCATTATATATCTAAAATTTAGATCTTATAAATAAAACATTTAACTAATATATATCGCTATAAGTACCATTTCACGGGGAAAACTTTTCCGAAATGTTAGTAAATAATATATTAACCCTTAGAAAATGGGATTGAGGGTTTCAATTAATGACTGACTACATGACTAATAAAGTGAAGCCCTCACTATATCCATGATTCTTTAACCCCGAAAAATGTGTAGTGAGGGTTTCACTTTGTGACACGGAACGCGGAACCACTGTCAGCAAATTATCAATATACTTGGAGGAAAATGGGTCTTACTGTACCTTTTGATGATTTTACTTATCGGAGAAGACTCATATGTTGATTTTTTATTACTTTTGAAGTGAAGGATACTAGTGGTTTAGGTGCAATAAATCACATATTGAAAAATAAGTATTATCTTTGCAAGGTCTTTAAAAAAACGTTTTTCAGTTTATAAAACGTTAAACCAGGACTTACATATAAACAAAATTTTGCCTTATGAGTAAACAGAAAATAATTACGGGAATCAAAGTTACCGACCAAATGGCAAAGGCAAGGGATATTTTGAACAAACAAGTACTCCCTCAGGAAAGCTTGTTTCAGGATAGAAAAAAGAAAGGACAATTGAGCAACGAACTACATAATGCATTACATGCAAATTCCTGTTTTGACAATCATCGCAGGATGTAATGGAGCAGGGAAGTCAACTTTTGCCCCCTCATTCTTACCCGAAGGACTCATCTCGTTCGATTATGACAAGCTTTTTTTGAAGAATTATAATCAACTTACCGACAGTGAACTCAGGGAAGAACTTGCAAAAGATAAAACAACTGAAGAATTTGAGAGAACTGTTGGCGAAGCATTAGCCGGCAAGACTGATTTCTGTTATGAAACAAATTTTGATGTTAATCCCCTTTATTGGGCAGAGATATTCAAGAAAAACAGTTACACAATCAATCTTATTTTCTTTTGCCTTGATAATCAGAAAATCGCCAGGCATAGGATACAGGTACGAACAGAATTTAAAGGTCATTTTGTAAATAACTCCACTATTGCATTCAAATGGAAAGCCGGATATAAAAATCTAAACACTCATTATTCCTTTTTTGATAATATTCTTATTGTGGATAATTCTAAACCCAATGATGTATATACCAACATCCTACAAATAAGAAGAGGAAAACTAATTGTAATGACAGACCGGTTACCCGATTATTTCAGTCGCAGATTTCCAGACATCTATCAGTTGACTACCAAATAAACACTATAAACAAGTCCTCTCCGAAAAGTGTTTTTATACTCAAAGACTACGCTTAAATTTCACATCACAATTACAGCACTTTGCGTCATTGAGTCTTAGCGTATTTTTGATGATTTTACTTATCGGAGAAGACTATTATATCGTTTTTTTAGTAAATTTGTATCCACTGTCAGCAAATTATCAATATACTTGGACGAAAAAGGGTGAGGGTTTCAATGCTAAACTTTTTGTCGTCGAGGTACGAGACACAAAAACGTTTTCTTCATCACAAAAGAAAACGCTCAAAAGAACTTCCTACGTTTTGAGGTTTAAAATATGCTCATTATTTCTGAAATCAAAACCTAGTGGGAGGGCAACATCAGGCTGACTGTCGCCTTACCTCTTACTCCTTCCTTACCTCTTACTCCTCATTCTGGAAAAATGAAGTGGGAGTGCAACTAATTTTCATATTTTACAATCCCTTCCTTTTGGGTCTCTGCGATTTCCATATCGCGAAATACGAGGACCTGGATTTTTAATGTACAATATGGAAATCATACAACACCAATATTGAGTGAGGGTATCCAAAGTTCTCTGTTAATCATATTTTGTCGCTTAGATCTGTTACGCGTCAAACCGGAAAAGAAACGGTTAGACGCTGATAACAAACATCCCAATTTTCGGGACTTTTCAAATGGAGTAAGCGACATTCCGATTTATCGGAACTTTTCAAACTTCAAACCTTTCAAACTTCAAACATGGAACACGGAACGCATTTCTCCTTTTTCTCCTTCTGAAAAAAAATAGGATTGAATAATAAATGAATTTTGCAGATACAACGATAACTTTTTATATTTTTATTCATTATTATAAACATACTTATAACTATTTGCATTTTTACCCTAAATTATAATCGTAATACAAGTTGAAACCATATAAGTGATTTCTTAATGTCAGAATTCATTCTAACCTGACAACGACAAAGATCTTTCTGCATTAAAAAAATATCTAAAGTAGTTAGTACAAAACGATTTTGTTTTCTTTGAGTCCTCCAAAAAGAAAGACACACTCCCACTACTGCAAGCTCAATACTTCTGCAATCAAAACCCATTATTCTGTTGTGATTTCAGAAGTGAAGCCCTCACTATATCGATGATACATTAACACCAAAAAATGAGTAGTGAGGGTTTCACTTGGTGGTGTAAAAGTGAAGCCTTCACTATATCCATGATTCATTAACCAAAAAAAATGTGTAGTTAGGGTTTCACTTGGTGGTGTAAAAGTGAAGCCCTCACTATATCCATGAGGCATTAACCAAAAAAAATGTGTAGTGAGGGTTTCACTTGCTAAAAGATAAATAAAAACTCTTAACCCTTTCAAACTCTTCAAACTGTCTAAGTCACCCTCCCACTTAGTTAATGGCATATGCACCAACAATACCAAATTCATAGTTTAAAGTATATCCAAATTTCTGACAGATTGCTTTGATAACATTCAAAGCCTGTTCAATTATTTCAGATCAAATGCCATCACCGGGTAAGACAGCTATATTTAAATTTTTTGTTTCATTCTTCAAAACACTCATTTTGTTGACATTTTATGTAATTTCTAACATTTTATAATTTTAATTTATATATTCTTATTTATTAAACGATTGAAATCATTTTTTTGTGTAAATAGTATTATCTTTGTAAAATTCAACTTAAACTAGATAGTTATGATTTATGTATTAATCACGATTGGAGCTTTTATTTCCATTATAACTACTGCTGTTTTTAAATCCATTACAAAAGTACAGAAACATCAAAAAATATTTCGTGCTTTAGTGGTTATTATTTCTTTTACATTATATGTTGCTTGTTGCATTTTTATTCTCAATCAAAAAGCTTACGAATAAATATTATTGAAAATCAATCAAAATTATTCAGCATTTTGATAGTTGCTTTTATTGCAGCAACAGTTTGAACACCATCCAATCCCAGTGTTTTAAACACTTTATTTTTAAATCTCCAGGTTATGATAGTTTGAACAAAAGCATTAGTTTGTCCTCCGGGTGGAATGACAATTACATAATTCAACAGCTCAGGTATGGGTTTATTCAGACTTTTATAAATCTTCCACATTATTTTTGACACGGCATTAAATTGTCCATGACCTGAAACTGATTGTTCATAGGCACCTCCATTTACTTCCATTTTGACTGTATCCATTGGATTTAGTACGTATATAAGCGATAATGAATAATTCAGAATCTTTACAATTTGTTCTTCCTGTTCATTTTTCAACACATCAAAGATCAAATACGGAAGCTCATCAAGTGAAACCATCTGTTTTTTGACTCCCAATTCAATAACCCTTTCTGTAACCCGTTTTAAAATATCTTCATCGAGTTCCATACCGGGTTGTTGAAGGTTTTTCAATATATTGGCTTTTCCTGATGTTTTTCAAAGTGCATATTGCCGTTCACGACCAAATCATTCGTGTAATAAATCATTGAAATACTAATTTTTCTTGTTATCTCCATCAGCATGAATGTCTGCAACCTGAGTAAATACGATTAAATATTTATAGGTATAGGCGCTTAGACCGCCCATTTTTCTTCATCAATTGCCTCCTGCTTTAGCTGGAAAATTTGAAATTTAAATGGTTATTGAGGCTTTAGCCAAATTCATTTCAACTGATATTAAATAGATTAAGAAATAATACATTCGGCTAAAGCCAATATTTAATGCATAATCATCCTCCAGCTAAAGCTGGAGTCAATTGAAAATTAGTAACAATAGTCGGCATCATTTGCTGAATAGCTCCCCTAAAAGAGATCTTATATTTTATTATACATTTTAAAATCAATCATTTAATTTGGGCGGCCTAAGCGCCTATACCTAAATATTTATTACCATATCTTAGGATTATTAACCAACTTTAAATTTGCAGGTTATGATTTAAAATATTCCCGTTTTTACACAGACGGAATGTTGAGTAAGGTCTTCACTTAGTGGATATTGAAGAAGTGAAACCCTCACTATATCCATTATTCATTAACCCTAAAAAAAAGAGTGAGGGTTTCACTTATAATCAAATAAAAAAACTGAACTCTTCAATCTTCAATCTTCAATCTTCAAACACGGTACAAATTAACCCTTTAGTCGCACATTTTTTCTGCTGTTTAAAATAAGTAAAGATTGAAAACCGTTTGTGTAATTTATACCAGGTGGGAGGGCGACATCCGGTTGACTGTCGCCCTCCCACTTACTCTTCAACCGAACAGTCTGTAGAAATCTTGTGGCTTCAACAACCAAATAATGCGGTAAATACAGATGTGGGAGTGCGACTACAGGATTGACTGTCGCCCTCCCACTTCCTCTTAAACCGAACATTCTGTAGAGATCTTAATGCTTCATCAACCAAACTCCGCTGTAAATACAGACGTGGGA
>Ga0302268_1000764_pt1 | contig 19858 bp, 19 predicted proteins | sample III_Bog_E2_1_FD_194554 | JGI IMG/M metagenome (GOLD analysis project Ga0302268, IMG submission 194554) | Peat permafrost microbial communities from Stordalen Mire near Abisko, Sweden - III_Bog_E2_1 | ecosystem: Environmental > Terrestrial > Soil > Wetlands > Peat | place: Sweden: Abisko... | reverse complement strand
TGTGTTCGTTTTAACTCCATCAAAACTTGGACAGGTAACTTCCATTCTACCAAAATATATGAGTTTAGGATGAAATGTCCTCAGTGTCCACAACGTTTTGTGGTCCGAACGGATCCTGAAAACTGTGATTATATTTACGTATCAGGGGCGAAAAGAATTTTTCAGACAAAGGATTGCACAGATGAGTCAAGAATAAGAGATGAGTAAGCACAAGCTAAGCTTAAAGAAAACCCTTTTGCCAAATTGGAAAATTAGCAACAAGACAAATTGGCCTATCGAGGAATAGAGTAATCATTAAAAAACCTTGAGGAAATGCAATAAAGAGGCCGAGAAGATTTTTAATTAAATCGATTCCTAAGAAAACAGACCAAGATATTACGCGAGGAGTAAAGAGCTTACTTTCAAGAGAAGATGGAAAAGAATTTATAAATTCCCTTACTTCCTAGAAGTAAAGACGACGAAATTGAAGCTGAAACAATCAAATTCAAGAACAAGGTGAAAATGATAAAAAAGGAAGATAAGATGACAGAGAGGGAAAAGCTAAAGTAAAAGATGCGCAAAATGGCTCCGCAGTTCAGAAGTAAGTTAAGACAAGAGATCAAAGTCATGAACAAGCCAACGAGTTCAGTTTTTACTAAAAAATGATGTTGGATGTGAATTTAATTTGATAGAAGCTATTCATTTTATCATTACTAGCAGCGTTTTTATAAACTGATTAATTATTCCATCATGAACGGCACAAATTAAATAATGAGTCAACAAAACTCAAGACTAGCTATCAATACTCCCAATCTATCACCCAAAAGATCAATAAATGACAGTTTGTTCATGCAAACCTATACTGTGGGTTATAATCCCTATTCGACACTGCCTGTCCGATTTAGTACAAGTTTAAAGCGAGGTCCAACAATAAAAAATAGTGATTATAAGTTTAAACTAAAATAAATTATCAATTCTCCATTTAGAAGAATCAGCCGAGTGGAAAAAATAATCTGCGATCAAAAAAATTAAAATAAAGATGAGAACAAAGATGTGGATGAAGTTGAAATTTTGACAAACAGCTATGTGTTTAAACCACAGTTCAAAGTCAAAACAAAGAAGAGTGAAATACATAAGCATCAGGAACAATTAATAGATCATCCAAGTCAATAATTGGCTGTAAAAGTCCATCTAAAGAACATTAGTCTCGAAGATCAAAACGGGACTGAATTTAAAGAAGAGCATAAAAATGTCCAAAACTTAAACTACTTCCAGGAAAACTTAAAGAATAAGATGCGAATAACAAAGAAAAATCAAAAAAAGAAACAATAGTCGAGTTTACTGTAGATGCTAAACCGACTCAGCAACAGTACGCCTCTGCAACGTTACAAATCAAAGCCAGTATCTCCATTGATGGCTGCCTTCCCTCTGGGTGTAAATCCTTGATATTATACCATTTTAACTGTTTTTCACAGATGTCAGCTATCAAATTCAAGGCTGATTGCCCTTCCGTAACTATGTTCAGAAAGATGCTTGTGCATTTCTGTTTCTGTCTGTGGTGAGATAAAACCCGATAATTGGCGCGATGCAGATATATTAATTTTAATGGGGAAAAGAAATGTGGACGAATTTCAGGTCCCTAACAAGAGAAGGCTAAAAATTGGCAAAGAAGGATAACGCAGGAACAATCTTAGAGAGGTAGGTAGATCCATATCCAGCATAGGCATGCATCCAGCAAATTTGTTTAATCGCCAGTCAACTCAGATGAGGAGGGATATCAAGAGAATGTGTATATACAACATTAATATAGACTCGACAGGGGAACTAATTGGTGGAATAAAACAGACTATCGCTTTTTCCGCAACATGGACCCCATTGATGTTAGAAATATTTTCTAACGGACCACCTCGGAAGACTTACTTGAACTAAAACATCCCTCTCGCAAACTCATCTCCTACTTTCAGGAAGAGGTGTAACCATTACAATCCACACTTCTTAACCCATCTCTCCTCAAAGTATTATTTCGGAGAGAGGTGAAACTTGACGATTATTAGAACTATTAACTGGCTGTCTTCAGTTTTAAAGAGTATTAGGAGAGTCGGCAATTCGAATAGGTTCAAATTGACAAAAATTTGCATCTTTCTAGCTTTAGAGTGCGTAGCGAGGAATAAGTTTAGCTTGATGAAAATCTTTTAGGAATACTGGAGCTCGAGCTTGTCGATTTGGAGGATAGGCAAGATGTCATAAAAAAAGTACTTGATTTCGAGGTCAAAAAAGCACAAATAAAATAAGATGTCGATCGAGAGCTGGAGCTGTGGACTTCAGAATTGCGCGAAACAAATAAAATCAATGTACTGAACTGGGACCAGATGAGAGCAAGAATTGTGCAACTTCCAGACCAATCATCATAGATATAGTTTTAGGTGGATCAAATTAAAAAGGAATTGAGAATGACCGAGGTACTCCTTTACTTCAAGCGTGGGCATGGCGACAAAACCTAATAGATGCTATAATAGGCTTTACAAAATCTCAACAGAAAAGAAATAGGCATCAAGTAATAGCAGCGAAAGAAGAGAGGTACAAAAATTGAGCAGTTGAAGTGTCTATTCGAAACTGATTGCAAAATCTGTTTCTGTACTGAGAGTAATGACAATAATAAGGTGATCTACTGCGATGGGTGCAATACCAGTTTTCATCAGGCCTGCTATGGTGTACCTGAAATAGAGCCAGAATAGCATTTTTTTTGTGAGGTTTGCATTTTCCTAAAAGAAAATAGCAACAATGATAAATAAAATCCCAGGACCATCAAGAAACCCGTCTGCCAAATTTGCTACAAGCTTAATTTTCCAATGCGTAAATTAGGCGGGCACTTCTATCACATCACCTGCTTGGTGCTGTTTGACCTTGGTATTTAAATAGTTACTCAGTCGAGATAATAAATTACTAGATAAAGTTCAAGAATTCCCTAACACATGAAGCTATTCTTTCGAAAGTGGTTGACAACGAAATCAACACAACCTCCTGCTCATTTTGTCTTAAAGAAACAGGAATGAAGTTCGGATGCGAGTAAAAATGTGGAGAACATTTTCATCCTATATGCGCTTATTTAAATGGAGTTCACTTTTAACTTGTGCGCAACTATCATTCGCTGAGTGCGCGCCTCAGCTGTTCAAAGCATTATCCGCAGCGCGACACTCTTAATCAAATATACCTCAGACGGTTCTTCTGTGACTACAAGAATACATCCAACAAGAACGACTTCGAATTCGAGGAAGTTTATAAAAAGGAGGTAGATGACCGTAATAACAACCTAGCCAATAAGAAGAGGGACATAGCGCTCGGAGTGGTCAAAAAAAGCTTAAACAGGGTAAATAAATCCACTAATCGTCAAAAACCCAAAGAGCGCAGTTAACTTCAAACTCCATCAAAGAAAGATATAATGTAAATGCCATCGACTCCTATTATCTTTGCAAGCGAACTCGAAATAACCACTTAAACTCGACGACTGATGATACGTATGTCTGAATCACGGGAGTGATGATGCGATTTTAATCTTATTTATTCATTCAATGCATTAGTCATATGTGAATATATCTGCTCATGCAAATGTATCTGCCTCGATCAGTCCCCATAGATGCCGTTGAGATAGTCCTCCAGGCGCTTAGTTTGCTCGCTAAAATAGAGAAGTTCATCAGTGCGTGCCTTTTCCTCAATCACCTTAATCTCGCGAAAGCCTTGCTGTACTCCAGATAACTCATTTTCAAGTAGGATTCGCTTAATAGGAAAAATAATACCTGATTTTAAAGCTAAATCTTACGCTTTCGTAGTTTTTATATCTTATTTTCGAGGTCAGAAATTCCCACTTCGGCAACATGAGCTTTTCGATTGCCGAACACAAGACTTCCCTCATATAGAATTTGGTAGGCAGCGAAAGTCATCTTGAGATTATCACGAACTCGCATCAGCAGAATGCCCCGCTCAGGCAAATTTACTGTAGCTTGCCTAATAATCTCATCGAATAATTCGTTGTGCATCGCCTCGCGGATAGGGCAAATACCACTCTTTCTTGCTTGTTTTTCGATGAGTTTAGCATCAAAAGAACGTTCAAGTTCTTCCAACTATGCTCGACTAGTCTCTGCACGACTCACATTGAGTCGATAGAACTTTCCATCTGTTTAAAAGACATAAGGTTCAAACATTTTGTTGAGAAGTTCTTGGTCACGGGGATCAAGGGTGGAGGCTGCAATAGGATTAAAAATTGAAGTCTTCTTGTATACTTCTCGATTTTTGAGTAACTGTTCCTATGATACTTCGACCCATTCAGCGTCGTATATTAAAAATCCATCGTCTGCACTCGTAGCCATCTTTAAAATAATATGAAACTACTATTCATTTCATAATATAATCTGGTGCTAACAGCTCTGCAAATCAAAGCAGAAATGGTTCAAATATCTCATCATGAGTGTAAACCGTGATATAGATAAAATTCTATCAGTTTAAAAGGACAATGTAAATAGAAATTTTGTCATTTTACGCAAATTCAAATTGAAAATTAGGCAGGACAAAAAAGAAAAAATCCAGCAATAAAAAATAATGAAAAGTTAACTAATTATAGAACATAAACATATTGGAATAAATCTAAGATAATTGAGACAAAAAATAATCAAATTTAGATTATATTTAGATGACAGAAATTTTAAAATGCAGAATCATTGGAAAGACATTAAAGTAGTCAACTCAGAATAACTTGGTTTTTTTCTAATTTTGCGATCATTTCCTTTTTGTTCACTTAGACGAACAATATGATTGTTCAAACCTGTGTTCGAGTTGTAAAGGTAGGCTAACTCTGGTAAGTACAACACTCTTTTATGAGATTGCTCGAGGATCGGAATGCAGGTAGCTACGTCATTGGCAGCACGAAAATAATCACCATTCTCATCTTTTAGGTCCTCTTCTTTTATGTTTCTAAAAAGTTGAGTATAGTAAGCACGCAAATGGCTAGTTACAAAAGGATACTTTCTATAACTATTGTCTTCTATCGTATAAGCTGGAAATGCGCGAGAATATCCGATATTTCCGCTGGAACCCAAAAAATTAGAGTACACAAACCAGGCTTAGTTTTTCTGAAAGACAGCGTTGAATAAATGCAAAACCTGTCTTCCAAGCAGCTCATCGTCGCCGTCGACAATCATAAATATTTCCTGGGGCTGGCAGAATTCCATAGCTGCCCTTCGCAGGTTATACATGGCCATCTTCTGCTCAGTGTTTGTGATAATCTGATACCTGTTACTTGGTACTTTGTTTTGACTACCCAAAAAATCACTAATTAATTTTCCAGTTTTGTCGGTAGAGGCGTCATCAATGACGACAATGTGATAGTTGTTGTACTCTTGCATAAGAATGGAGCGAATGTTGTTGAGATACCTGTTGTTCTGAGCGTTGTTAAAGGTTGGAACAACGATACAGAAGGGAAGCTCGCTGTAATCAAGAATTTTATGTTTTTCTATATAATACTAGCGTTCGGCTTGGGCCAACTCACTGTTAATAGTGAAATCCTAGTTCACCAGTGACCTCCACTGTTTGGCGTTTTCTTTTTGCACCATATTTACACCTGCTGTCTAACTATTTTTAAATGTTTTTCTTTGGATTGGAATATTAGCATTGACTGGAGGGAGAGGCCTATTCCGAATATTGGCATTGATTGAGGATACAGTTTATGGTATAGAAAGAGCTTATTTAACAAGGTTTGTCGTATCAAATGTAGAGGGTTTTATAACTGGACCAGTATAGCCTTATTGAGTTGGTGTTTGAAAAGTAGTTGATAAGTATCCGCTGTTCGATCCTAATCCATTTGTCTCTTTGTTCTGTTAATTATTTTTTTAAGTTATTGTTTATTTAACATGCTATCTTAATATTATATCACTGACTTTGACAAAATTGGGCAGCATTAATTGTGGATCTTCTGTACGACTAATTTGATATCTTTTAGCATTATCAAGACTCATATCGATAATATTCTCTTTATCATGTTTACGTTATACCTTCATATGTTCTAAATTGTCGAGAAAATCTGAACGACGTTTGATGTTTAAACCGATATGTCCCCCTAAATCCATTATGATGATGAGGCCTAAAATTCCAAAGCCGAGAAGATATAGCAAAACTTTCTTGGTGCTTATGGTATTTCCTTTTCTTGTCTTCAGCATGTTTCTTGAATTTTTTATTTTTTATCTATAGGTGAGGGCAAGATTAGATTTGAGGTTAATTTGTTTTGGGAGTAGCCCTACTTAATCATACTATTGAACATAGAAATGATTTTAAGATTTATATTTGGATGCCTTCATAACTAACTTTATTAATTGTGCGAAGGGCTAAAAATATATTATACCCAATGAAATATGAAAACTATAATTACAATATATAAACTATCGATATATTATGAGCCAAATAAATAAAAATACAATATATACAGGAATAACAAAATCAAAAATCAAACATAACAATCAAAACAAGAACAGCAAGAATTAAAATGATGAATAAATTGGGAAACAAAAATCAATTTTACAAATTAACCATATTTAATGTTAAAATAATCTTAATTTATTGACTTCTTTTATAATATTCCTTTTAGTATTGGGTCTTCGGAAGTTGTTTTTTCTTTGTTAATAATTTACAATTGGCTTAATACTTCCTATGGCCAAAAATTGAACTTATGTGAAGTCGTCCTATTTATTAAAATAGTAGTATATAGTTAGTTCATGGAAATTCTTATTTCAGAATTCGAATCCTTCAAAGACCAAATCCCAGAGTTTGTAATAAAGCTCTATCACATATTATAAGTACATACACTTATATTCAGTTACCCGAATACAGCGACTATATTTGCTGGAGTGGAGATAATGAGATACTGATAAAACAACCCAAACGACTGGAGGACAAAGTATTGCCGCACTTTTTCAGGCATAGACATTTAACTTCCTTTGTGAGACAGCTCAACATGTATAAATTCAACAAAATCGTCAAGCTTGTCAAAGAAAAAAACTATATGTATTTTAGAAATTAAAATTTTCGCCGCGGACAGATCAAAGAACTTATTAAAATCAAGCGAAATACCAATAAAAAATCGAAGAAAAATACCACCACTCCCACCCTTGAAGAATTATCAGACAGAGATAGATCTGATAGCATCAGCATTGATCTTCAACTTTCAGATAGGAACATTCCTCTTACTGAATATCGCAGCTTTATACAAACCTCTATGAAAGAGATAGTGTCACTTCTGAAGAAGGTGGAAAATAGTCATCCATAGATTAAAGACTAATTAGGCGAGCCTATCTCGAAATGTGCTGCTTTGATGGAAGACCATTCTTTGCAGGAAAATGGTTCATTTATTAATTTATCGGAGTCGTAGCTCAACAGAAATATGATTAAAACTGTGCGATTTCTGCAGCTGGAGAACCCTCAGTTTCCCTCGGAGATTAACTTTTGATTATTAGGATATATATTGTTTTTATTTTAAATAAAACTACTTAGATTGCATTCATGAATATGAATGCAAGAAATGGCTCATTTTTACAAGCAGCTCATTAAATTTAAATTTGAAGATAATTACTTCGATTTAGTATTGATATATTCGATGTGGAATCATCAAGTATTTGTTTGATTTCTTTTCCTTTTTTATTAATAATAACCAAAATGTATCAAGGGCAATGGTGGGGTGATTTTCTTATTTGTTCGACGAGCCTCATTAATTCTTGCTTCTTTTAATTCGAAGCTGCATACTCTAAGTTAGTTTGGTTCATATCTTCTTATCCTTTATTAATTCTCTCTTGATGATTTTGCTATAATTCCTCCATCTCAGCAATCATCTCAGTCTGATTTTGCTTCAACTCCTAGTTTTTTTGCATCCAAGTCTTTACTTCTTTTTATAGCTCTTGCTTCTCGTGCTATAAGTTTCGATTGCCCCTTTCTATTTCCCTATACTCCTCCTGAAGTTTTTCTTGCTCCAGGAAGATAGGTTGTTGATTGAGTTTTGAAGTGTGCTTAAAATAATAGAAATCGAAAGCGATATTGGAGTGAGGATCTGGAGAGTTGTTGAGTTGTGATATTGTATGGTGAAAAATATTTGGTTACCACTCGAATATGCGTAGAAGGGTTTCACCTCCAAATTTTTTTTAGTTACCTAGGAAGAGTACAACTTGAATTTGAAAGGCTGGATCATCAGAATCAAGAAATAATTCTGTGGTGATATTAATGGGGGCAATTCCGTTGACTATCTTACACCGATTGCAAAGAGTCACAGTTTCCTTCTTCTTCTTGATAAAAATATCTGCTTCACACTAACGCAGCCGTACCTGCAGATGCTGTAACTTCAACACAACTTTAAACATTGAATTATCCTGCATTTTGTTCTAGAATTATTTTAATGAGTTAATATAACCTTAAAGATGTTTTAAGAGTTGATAATCCTTTATACACTTATAAAGTGATTCAATGATTCACTTAAATAAATCTTATATAAGATAGTTTAATATTCAATTTTACTAATGCGCTTAAAAGGAATTGAATTCTTTATTTTGAAATTTTACTTTGATATTGAAGAAGGAATTCGTCTTTGGTTTGGAATATAGAATTAACTCTATTATAAGTTCTCAATAATTATTTTTGCATCATTTTCAGATTATTTGTATATTTTTTATATTGTAAATATTGACACGTCAATGCTACTGAGTTGCATTGCTTTTGATATAATTTAATATTTCAGTAAATTTATATAAATTTTATCACATGAATAATCTTCTGCTGCAAATTATTCGAGGCTAAAAGTTGATTTAACCAATTCCCTTTAAAAATTTGTTTATACTAAAAAGGCATTCAAAGATCAAAACTGACTAGAGATAAATAAACCCTGAAATAGGGAAATAATCCATACTAAAAACTGAGCGATCAGGCAAAATCCACTCCAAATTCGATAACATTAATAGTTTATCATGCATATTATCCAGACAGAAGAAATCGCAGTCAATAGGATACAAACAGTATAAATAGTAAAGCATGAAGAGACGAAGTTTAATAAAATTTCAGCCAAAATAACAATAGTCTGAGAGATATCAATCTAAATAAATTCAAAAAGATGGGACAAAATATATGTTTAGTTTAAAGAAGAAATTTAGTGTTTAGCCCACATCAGTGAAATTTAAAACTGAGGCTGACAATGCTATTTTCAGAAGTTCCATTTTAAACTCTGAGAGAGGACTGCATATTCGGCAAATCGAATAAAAAAAGTTTTTTAATAGTGAGCTTAAATCTATCATCAGCGAAATAAAAGATGAGCAACATAATTTTTGTGTTCAAGGATTGTCAAATTCTAAAAACTTATCTCAATAAAATTGTAATTCGATAAAATTTAAACATTAAAATAATGGTGTTAGACTGAAGTAGAAAGGGCCTTTTTTTCAAAAGAAGCCTTATTGTATTTCTAATAAAAGAAGAGATGAGAAAAAGATGGATAAAATCAGATTTAACGAAAGTAATTTGAAATTAAAAAGCAAAGACAGTTTTATTGCCACAACAATTAAAGATAAATAATAAAATTTAAACTTGTGTGGATGGTCCAGTCGATCTTTTTACCCCAATGGGAGCGCCCTTTTCTTTAAAAATTCTCGTATAAAAATGAACTTATGGAAAGGGAATATCTAATGATTCTTAACCTTAAATTTATATAAAAATAGTTTGGCGTAGTAATCTTAAATAATTGATTAAATTTATATAAGAGTCAAAAATTTGATTTGATTAAACCACTTATAAAATATTCAATTTTTGCTAATGTCCACGAGGGTTAAAAATCCTGAAGTTTACGTTAAAGGATTTGGAAAGGATACCACTAAAGATGATCTCAAGAGATGGTTCAGAGAATTTGGAAAGATTGTATGTATTCAATATAAGGGACCCTATGCCTTCATTGTACAGATTTCATTACCAAGGAATTCGAAGATTATTATGATGCGGAGACGGCTGTTAAATAGATGAATGATAAGAAAGTAGAAGGATTTAGGCTCATAGTTTAACCTTCAGGGAAAAAGCGGGGAGGAGGAGCGGGAAATAGATCAAGAAGTCGCAGTCGAGACAACAGAGATAGAAGAGACCGAGACCAGAGCAGAAGTAAAAAGAGAAGAAGAAGGTAACACACATATGATTTAGTCCGTCCTCATCAAGTTCTTCATCCTCTTCCTCCTCATCTTCGTAGTCAAAATCTTCCTCTTCAGTGAGCAACAAATAGAGTGACAAATAAAAGAAGAGTAAATCAAAGAAAGAAGATGAGAAAAAATGATTGGATAACCATCGAAACATGGATTTGTTGGAAGTACGTCTTCTTGAGTGGAGTTACGTACTCCGATTAAAAGCCATATCAAATATTATTTTCGCGGTTTCGAATTGCTTCAACAAGGAAACATATTTATTAGAGAATTTGAAATTGTTGAATCATTAAATAACTACAATAATAAAATAATAAAATATGGATAAGACCTTGGAAAAATCGATCATGGAAATACATATTTAGCCTACTGAGGCTCTACAGGATCCATTCTTGAGCGAGTCAAGCCAGATAATATATTGCGAAGAGCACTCCTTTCTCATCAAAATTCAATAGAAACCTGAAGTTGTCCAAACTTTGAAGGAGCCTGAGCAGCTTCGCGTCAAAGTAATGGTAGAGTATGAACATGAGTTCGCCAAAAACATTAAAATCTAGCTCACCAGCGATACAGAAATTTATTTTAACTTTGTATTTGAATGTAACGATTGGGAATTTAAACGCATCAAAGCCAACCAAAACTTTTTTATTTAGTTTAGGGAATACCCTGAGTTTATACTCAAAAATCTAGGCCGTCTCAGCTCGAGTGATAATTATTTGGCTACTTTTACTATTTTTTCAGAATCATAAGGCAAACTAGACCTCATCCGCAAGTCAGAATTTAAAGATGATAATATTATGGAGTTCAACTTTGTAAAGGCCTCAGAAGAACAAGTTCAAAAATCAATCCAATATCGGTATAATTTAATGCGAGAATAGTATCAACAGTATAAATACAAGTATGACTCAGTCTATGATACCATAAAACAAAAAAATCCGAGTCTGGCTATTCAGATTCAAAAACTCCATAAAAAATGAGGAAGATGATTATCAATTTCATCTTGCTTATATTTTATAAATAATCTCTTTATAGTGTATCATTTAATCTTTAAATAATGGAGTAGTTCAATACATTCTCAATAGTAGATCTATCATAATATAAAAGGACTGATAACTTTGAACAAAGTTAAATTTAGATAATTTTGATAATTTTGCTTTTACGAAGGTTAGAGATATATGATGAGATGTGATCATAAAGCTTTCTTTAAGACACGGATTTCGACTGGAGCAGAGAACCAAGGTGTGCAGGTCTCAATGGTCTTCTTGAAATGCTCAGTCCCCTGGTGCTTCTTAAGAACGTCAAGTGAATCATAGGTCTCCAAAAAAACGTAGGTTCCTGGTTCCTTGATGTCGGCATAAACATCATATCTGGTCACTCCTGGCTCTAAGCGGCTTTGTTCCATAAGAACTTTAACATGAGGAATGGCTTCTGGTACTTTATCAACCAGAATTCTGACAAAAGCCACAACATCAATTGGTCCCTCAGCCATAAGATATGTCAATGATTATAAATGATAATTAATTTTCAACAGCTTAATATCTATTATTTAAATTTCAATTTGAAAATAGATATTACAGATATTCTAATTTAGAGTATTTATAAAAACATGATTATTATTAGCAACATAATTAAAATTTGTTCTATTTTATCAGGAAAAACAAATTTATAAAGAGTAGAAAAGATAATATTAATCTTTAAATGATGTCCTTTTGTTGTTATAATCATCATTGGACTCAATTTGATCAAATCAATTCAAAGTAAAATCATTTCCAAATATGATAGATACATATCCTCTCATCCACGTAGTCCGGGTGGTACGGTTATAATCTTTAATATTATAATTCAGCCTCAAGCAAATATTCTTACAAACAGCGAGAGGAAAGAAAATCCTCAGTCATTCCGAATTATCTTTCCATAAAGCACATAATTGTTCCCTGTCGCCCCATCCACTTCAAATGATATTGCAAATCGCTCAACCCTCCACACTCGCAGAATATTGTTAAATCAACGTTATCTATGAGATGTTTTAAGCACTCTTAACGTTGTCCAGAAGAATTGCTTGATTGAGTTTCTGACATTTCTTGGCATTTTACAGTACATACTTAATGTTTCCTAAGTTAGCTACTAATTAATACCAATTGGCTACAATAAAATCGATTTTTCCTTTAATCATGCCCTTATTGAGACCAATATTTCTCTCAGCTAAATCTCTGATCGAAGGAACATCCCCTATAGTCACATTATTGCCAAGACAGGCTAGATATATTCCTAAAAATCCGACACCGGAACCCAATTACAAAATATTTTTATTCTTTAGAGGAAATATTCCCTCATCCGAAAGATAATGCAAAGCCTTGGCAACTACAATAGCCTATTTATCATAGCAAGTACAACATTAGAAGTGCGTGAGCCTGAACCGATCAAGATGTTGCTTGTTTAAAGAATACGTATGATGTTGCCTTCAACGAAATCAGCATAATCATCAAGTTTGATTTGTTTTGGAAATATTGATGACTATTAACCCAGCATGTTGATTATTATATAATATGGCACAAACTATATAAAAATCGGTACCATTTGGATTATACAGAACCTTTTCCTCGCCTATTTTCGCAGTCTAATCGAGAATTAGTGCAGCATAGATATTTAACTTAAAAGCAACGTCACTATTACAGGAAAGCTCTCTTTTATTGACAACAATATGTGTATGTATATCCACCCTGATTCTGCTCAACTTAATAAGCTACCGCCTCAGTTCGCGGGAATGACTAACGGTATCTACATTCGTGGATCTGCCATCCGAGCCACTTATATGCCTAAGATAGAAGCAGATCTTGAGACTCTATCATAACTTTGTCAAAAATCTTGAAGTTTAATTGATCATTATTATCATCAAACAATCAAGGAATTATTTGTCAGTAAAGAATGCGATATAAGTTCATCATCTCTTATATTATAAGATTTTTAATCAATATTGAAGTGATGAACATTTAATTTTAATTTTGTTAAAAAATTGAAGATTTGAGAAAATTGGAAAAAAGTAATATATGATGGTATCACTAATTTCCCTCAATGAAATCATCAAACGATAGATTGATTTCCAATTTTATTGCTGGCATCTCCTCAATTTTTATCTTTTTTGAGAGACGCTAGATGCCTTTAAGTTCTTCTTCTTCACGGATTTGCTCCTCCATTTTTATCTCTTCTCTTATTCGCTTGAGTTCATTCAGCTGAACATTGGTTTATTAATTAATTTTGACAGAGCCTGCTTCTTCAACGTTTTCCGTTAGCAAATAATTTTCTTCCATTTCTTCTTAAAGATCATGCTGGTGGCTACTGGGATTATTGGTGGGTTGAGTGATTTAGTCTACCTCTGGCTTAAATGCTAGAATGGGGTTGATATATTTTTCCAGACTTGGTTTATCACTATAGTTTTCACTTAGATATTGATGATAGGGAGTCAGTCTTTTAAACAATTTCAGTATTTTTAAATTTTAAAGCAAGGAAGAAGATATTATGTTGTTATAGCAAATGTTTTTTTCTAGAATCAACATGGAACACTCAAAGAATCCACTATTGACGACTTGATTATTTAGTTGATTGAGGAACACCTTTTGGAAAGAACTGTTGCTACCACTATTTTAGAGTAAAATTCTTTTCATCACTTTTGACACTCTTATTTCTGACTCTTTGTCCTTTCTGAGATTGCGGATGAATGTAACTAGCTTCGAAAAAACATTGCTTTTGATAGCCTGCTGCATAATAGGCTCTATATTATCCACTATTTGAACTACCTACGAAAGAAGTAAGAGTAAACTTCTTTCATCTTTGCAATACTCAAAATTGTAAGTCAGGAAAGTTCCAATGAAGAAATCTATGTTCTCTTTAGTCTTAAATGGTTCACCTAAATACTTTATTATCTCTATTACTGATAATTGAGATTATCCTTCCCAAATACCAAATCTTTTAAACAACTTTACATATAAACCGTCGGCTTGCTTCTAGCGGTAGTTACTTTTCATATAATCCATAAACTTCAAAGGCATTGCTTGTACTATGCAAACAAGCAAGTCTAAACTTCTCATTATAGATTTATCCAAGTATTATGTAATCGTTATCATAACTTTGCTGCTATACATTTTGTCCAAAAACTTTGCTCGAGTATTCTAGTTTTGGACCTGCCGGCAGATGATGAAAGCCTACATCAAAAATGAAAGTTTTTTCTCAGCTAACTGCTTATATTGTAGAAATTATTCATTATTTAAGACCTCCCCTTTATAACTTTTTTATTTCCCTGTAGTAGTATTAAATACCAATCCAGAAAATGATTTTTAATCCATGAGAAGTAAATCATCTATAGTGCTATCCTTAACGAGATGCGTGGTGATATCTTTACAGCACTCGTATTGTGTCTAAATAAAAATGGAAGTACCATTACAAGGACATGCTCAAGATATAATTCTTTGAAATAATCCAATATATGCTCTCTATAGAAATTAACTCTGTGGAAGATTTGAACTCGAGTATTCATATCCTCGCTCAAACCAATAACTTATTTGATTTTAAGAGTTTCTCTCCATAGCTAAGGAAAGTCTACCTCTTGCATAACTACATAAATTTTACAATTACATTGCTGAATTTCGAGTATGATTTCAAAAGTTGGGTCGCGGAACAACGCTTGAACTAATTTATGGTCGACATTTATGAGAATGGAACTGAGAATACGTCCAACCATTCCCATTCCCATGTTATCATTATTTTTCTTGAAGAGAAGGAAGACTGAGTGAAGGGATAAGATGAATGTATTCGAGTTAAGGATGTGGTACTGGATCATATCCTTGGCGTTCTTGGTCCGGTCTAAGATGTAGGGTAAGTTTTCCTCGGTGGGCATATCAAGGGTTTCTCGTCCACTAATGTCCAAGTAGTTTTTGCCAATCTTTTCGCAAATCAACCGCCTAAGCTATAGCTGCATGTACATACCAGAAGAAGTCGCACTCGGAGTCACCCTCGAACGACACAGCTACTTACCTGTATATTGTCAATTAATCGTCTGCCCATACAATCACTGAGCCTTTTTGCTTTTCGTAATTGTTCTCTATTCGGATTCGGGATCTAACTAACATCTCTTTTGTAAGGTTTCCTTAAACCTCTATGACACTTGTGGTGTCCTGCTCATTATCATCACAGGTTAATGCCAGTAGGCCATGACCGACAAGCTCATAGTCAGTACCTTCTCCCATGATTGCATAGAGCTGTAAACGAGGCTTGAAACTGTCCAATGGTAGGTCTCTATTATCCACTTTCATTCTGATTCATTAAATATTTATACATCTTCCGATTTATAGGGCCCTCTCCCCCGAAAGCACTCTACAATTGATTGTATCTTATTATTCCTTGGAAGGGCATTCGACCTTCTTCTTTTTTCAATACCCATTTTATAAGAGAGCATCAAAATATCTTAAGCTCTGCAAAAACATCTTAAAGATTCAATGTCCCCGATTCCCCGTCAAAAGCTTAAAGGAGGTGTTAAAAATGAATTTATAAAAGATGAACACAATTTGATATTTTTGGATATTATTGATCAATAAAAGCTCAGATTTATTTGATATCATCAATATTGAATATCACAAATCATTTTTTAAAAGAGATAACACTCTTAAAGATCCATTTCAAAGGCCTCATTGAATCTGTCAGCTGATTAATGCCCCACTATTTAATAAATACTGTAATCTTAATGACAGGCTTGCAGAATGTAAAGAAAAGCAGCCCTTTTTAAACTCAAATTGAACCAAAAATAACCTATGGATTCAATATTTAAAATTTAATTCAAATTAAAAATAATAATATTAAAAAAATGAATGTTTGCCTTCACTTTAACTTAGGAAGCTTCTTCTATTCATATGGCGAAGAAATGCTTTAATTTTGCCCTTAATCACTTGATATGATTAAATTATATGCCACAGTAGTATTTGATTTATTCTATGTATGGATTTAAATAAAATATCTCTAAATAAGCTTGTAAAGATTAAATGTCTTGATTATAATAGTGGCAATATCACTTGGGTATAATGAGCTTGATTTCATATTCATTACTTCCACATTTTCTAAAATTTTTCATTAAAATGTCGTTGATGTCAATGTTTTCTTTGGTAATTAATTTCGAAAATATACCCTTAATCTACCAAAAGGTGAATTTTTTCTTGTAGCCTAACATAAACTTAACTCGCCCCTTTATGGTTGAATCGATGAGTAGAGGATCGTAGTATTTGCGTGTCGTAACTGAGCCCTTAGTAATTGTAAGGAAGTGCTAGCCGATTACTTCCAGCATTTTAGCATGAGCCTTATTTTATTAAAACTCCTCCAAACCGACTGGAAGATATACTTTTAACATGTTTTAAAGTATAGTATTCATTTCATGAACTGCGTATTCTTTTTTTTCAGAAGCCATTTCTAATAAAATAAAATGAAGTATAGAGCTTAATGTAAGTTTATATCGTCTCAAGGATGATGCTTCTTCAATGTCCATTTTTTAGATTAAAGAGTAACTCTATTAAATCGGATAATTGGTTTAAAGTTAGAATATTTTTGCGATTACCATCCAAATTTTTTAATGTTCGATTTTCACAGCTGAGCTTATCTCATTATAAGTAAACCATTCTCCTATTTTCCCATTTTAGGTGAGAAAAGGAATTACATTTCTGAGGATGCCTACCATGAGTCCTAAGTCTAGGATCAGATAATAAGGCTCTTCAATAAAGGATATTTATTTTGGTAAAAAAGAGGCAACTGGAGCTTGTTTGATCATCTATCTAAACAAATATTTACTAACTCAAACTGAGAGGATGTAAGTTTGAATTTACTGCGAATTTGACTTAAGGGCAAGCCAAAATCTTGTAGTAAATCATTGATGCTCTCTGCATCCGATAATTTACTGTGAACAATTCCTAAGTCCTTGAGATCAGCGTATAGGATGTTGAACTCGATGCTATGGGGCTCTATCTTTAAATAATTTCCAGTTTCTATGTTGGAGAACAGATACATAAATGAACATAAGAAACTTTTTTATTGCTTTTAAGCGGAGTATCATTAAAAATTTGATAGCCGGTCATATTTTAAGAATTGGTTTGTGTTAAATCTAAGGAATCTGTGGCAAGCATGGTGGTGGGCAAGAAGACTCCTCGTAATTTATAGCTGTTGTTGTCGATGCTAAACAAAAAAAGATCATCTTTATCACCTATCTTATGAATATTAGTACCCTCGATTGTTAATGTTTTGTTCTATGACATATATTTGATGAATTAGTCATTGCCTTTGATGATGTTTCCTATAGGTGGAGGGAGATATACCCGCTTGCTCATCTATTTCGTTTGAGTATGTGATTTCTATCGGTAACTCCTCTTTAAATTTGCAAGGAGTAGGAGGAGGAGTGTAATTCTTCATCTCGATCTTGATCAATAATTATCAATTAATTAAAAACCCGCTAATTTTGATTGTTCATAAAGAAATGAAAGATGTTAAAAAAAATCCAGAAATAATCCTTTGATTTATAATTATCTAAATTTCAGTCTGAATTATTTATAGACAAAATTCTGCTCTTTAGCAGTAATTTGAAAGAATATAGTATTATTTCAATTTTAGTTCTGAATTCAAATATGAAATAACTGACTTCTATTGAATATTCTTATATTTCCAATTTTTTTATGACTATCATATTACTGGGTAGTTAGTTTCTATGAGAGAATTATCTATTTTCCGATTGAAAATAAATATTATTGATAAATATTTTCATTTTATCATCTTTATTATTAATCATTAAACATAACCTCATACTTTAATGTTATTCTCTGCACTGTTTATAAAATTAAAAATAGATCAAATTTATATATAGTTTCATCTGCAGTCGTATACATTTATTTATTATTAATTTAAATACATTTTCCTTTGACTCATTTAACTCCTACATGTCTTAAAAATTTAGAAAAAACTTCAAATTCATTCGCAAAATTGATGAGGGCACATTTGGACAAGTATATCAGGTCATTAATATCAAGACTAATCAATAATTTGCTGTCAAACTGGAGTCTATAAACTCTAATCATCCTGGATTTAGACAAGAATGTAAAATCTACAGATTTCTTCACACTGACATTAAAGTTCTTGATAAGGGCATCCCCAACACGCACTACCGTTTTACTGAAGGTAAACTTAATACAATTTAGGAGACTATAATGGGTTAGTTATGGATTTATTGGGTCCTTCTCTATAGTCTCTCTTCAAGAGAATTCTCACCAAGTTTTCATTAAAGACAGTGCTAATGTTAATCGATCAAATGATTTCACGCGTTCAGTATCTTCATAAAAGACACTTGCTTCATCGTGACATTAAACCAGATAACTTTTGTATTGGCCTTAACAATACTGCCCATAAGATTTTTATCCTTGACTTTGGATTGGCAAAACTATCAATTCGGAGAGATGGCAGCCACATACCTTATAGAGAAGGTGAATCCTTTGTAGGAACAGAACTCTTTGCATCCATAAATGCTCATTTGGGTATTTAACAATGTACAAACTTAATTATGTAGCATACAGGGATGATATGGAGAGTATTGGCTACTCTGCCATGTATTTATTAAGGGGAATGTTGCCATGGCAGTTTGTTTAGGCCAGCAGCCAACAAGAATATAAAAAGCAAGTTAAATAAAAGAAATCAGGCACTTCTATCTAAGATCTTTGCAAGGGATACCCAGTGGAATTCTCCAAATACATCTCTCAGTGTCGTGAGCTAGGCTTTGGTGATCGTCCTCCGTATTCTGCAATGAAAGCCATGTTTAGGGATCTTTTTTAACGCAAAGGATATCAATACGACTATAAGTATGATTGGGTCATCTTGTCTGAGAAGAATGAGAATATGCAGAAAAAAGAGGAGAGTCTCAAGGATAAAAATAAATAAATCTCCATCCAAGATCTTAAGAAGTTGTTTATTTATACTTGAGAAATTATCTCCCGTAACTGTATTTTTGAGAATAAAATATTATTTTTGTTTTTATACTCAAAAATGGTTAGGCCGAGAGGCCTCTATAATTTTGAATCTTATTTTTTACAGTTTCGATGCAACCGTAAAACATTGAGAGATATTCAAATTGATTATCTGCTAACCATTTGTTATTTTGTTATTTTTCTTATAGGTGATAGATGAATGATAGGAACTTCTATAATTAAGTATTTACATCAATTGCATTTAATAATGAAATATATGCCTCTTAAAAATATTTATAATATTCTTTATTGCCTCAAAAGGAACATTTCTATTTATAAACATCTTTTATATTGAAAAATATTGTGTTTGCTAACTATTTAGATCATTTAATCAGCTTTCAATTTGTTCCAACTCTTGCGAAGACTCAATTTCAGACAGATCAGCTTCCCATTTTATCTTTGAATTGCTATTTGAGTATTCAATCGTGGAGCATTTGCTTCGAGATTTGGTAATCTTTTTAGAACTACCATTTTTGCAAACAGGGCATACCTTATCAATATCCCACTCGCAAGCACACTCTTGACATACAATATGTTGAGAATTGGAACAACGACAGCTACTACAATCACTGCTACACTGTAAGCAAAGAAGGCACATTTTTTGTCTGCTGCAATCCTTTTTGAAGGATGTTAAATAAACTTATTTAA